>ERZ1740072.9-NODE-9-length-208237-cov-16.000990_pt1 | contig 208237 bp, 204 predicted proteins | sample MGYA00581733_ERZ1740072 | MGnify/ENA primary metagenome ERZ1740072 (study PRJEB43018, sample SAMN04849741) | marine metagenome | isolation source: floating plastic debris | place: Pacific Ocean | collected 2008-08-30 | study: EMG produced TPA metagenomics assembly...
ATGATGCTGGCGCCGTGATTGGTACGCTGTCTTCGTTTGACCCTGACGCGGGTGATACGGTCACCTACACGGTGTCCGACGATCGCTTCGAAGTCGTCGATGGCGAAGTGCGCCTCGTCGAGGGAGTTAGCCTTGATCATGAGGAAGCCGCGTCCATTGAGCTGACAATTACAGCAATCGACAGTGGTGGTCTGAGCACAGAAGAAACACTCACGATCGATGTCACAGACGTCAATGAAGGACCAAGCGATCTTGCCCTTGACGGCACAACGGTTGCCGAGAACGATGCTGGCGCCGCTGTTGGAACTTTGTCTTCGTTTGACCCTGACGCGGGTGACACGGTCACTTACACCGTGTCAGATGATCGATTCGAAGTGGTCGATGGTGAGGTACGTCTCGTCGAAGGGGTTAGCCTTGATCATGAGGAAGCCGCGTCCATTGAACTGACCATCACGGCCACAGATGGCGGTGGCCTTAGCACAGAAGAGACGTTCACCATCGACGTGACCGACGTGAATGAAGGACCGAGTGACCTTTCCTTGGATGACAACACGGTTGCTGAAAATGAAGAAGGCGCCGTTGTCGGAACCTTGTCTTCGTTTGATCCAGATGCTGGCGATAGCGTTACCTACAGCGTTTCAGATGATCGCTTTGAAGTGGTTGATGGCGAACTCCGGCTGGCGGAAGGGGTCAGCCTGAATCACGAAGAAATTGAAAGCATCGACGTCACAGTCACGGCAACCGATTCTGACGGACTCAGCACGTCAGAAGACTTCACCATCCATGTTGAAGACGTGAACGAAGGTCCGACAGACCTGTCCCTAGCGCGCGAAACAGGCATCGCTGAGTCAGACTTTTCAGCTCAAGATGGATTCGAAGGCGCCAGTATCCAGAACATGGGACTCGAGTCGGACTCCATCGTCTTCACCATGTCATTTACGACCTCTGGGGATGTCGACACCGCTCAAACCCTGTTTGAAACGGGCGGAAGCGTCTATGGTACAAATGTCGTCATCGAAGACGGCATGCTGCTCATCTATGCGGGTGAAGGCAACGACGTCGAGATCGCCATTCCAATCGATGGCGACACAGAATACAGCTTTGCACTCGAGCTCGACACAGACAGCGATACGATCCGTGTCCTATTGTCGGATGACCTACCTCTCGACCAAATGACAACCGAGAACAGCTTGGTCGCGTCAGTCGATGACTGGACCGATCGCGACTATACCGGGACGAACCGAATGGGCGTCGGCGATGTCGGTGGTGGATCCTCTCAAGGTCGCGTGGGCGGCGAATTCCTCGGCGAGATCGAAGGAGACGGCCTACAAGTCTTCTCTGACTCAAGCTTCTCTGATGTCTTCACTGAGGTTGGTGTTGCTGAAAACACGGAAGGCGCTGTCGTTGGCACGCTGTCAGTGTCAGATCCAGACGCTGGCGATTCTATCACATACACCGTATCAGATGACCGGTTTGAAGTGGTCGATGGCGTGCTTCAACTCGCCGAAGGCGTAACCCTCGATTACGAAGAAGCGAGTTCAATCGATGTCGTTGTTACAGCCACTGATAGCGGTGGATTATCGACGAGCGAAACCTTCACCGTCGATGTCATCGACATTAATGAAGCGCCGATCGATCTCAACCTGGATCAGTCGAGCATAGATGAAAACGCTTCTGACGGTGTCGTCGGCACGGTTACCGTTGATGATCCTGATGCAGGCGACACTCACACATTCCGCCTGGTTGATAATGAAGACAGCCCCTTCACGATTGACGAGCAAACCGGCGAGATCAGTCTCGTATCACCGGGGATGCCTGATGATAGCGTCTTACATATTGATGCGTCCGCAACAGACAGCCTGACGGATGATAGCGGGATTAGCGCGGTTCAAGATCTGTCGGCCGAAGGCAATACGATCCGCCAAGGCGATGCCGATGAGCGTCCGGAACTGACAGACGATGGTCCATTCGGTGGGCCTGGATTGGAATTTGACGGCGTCAATGATCGCTTGGACATTTCAGATGACAGCACCCTAAACCTGTCGAGCCAATCGGAACGCTCTTTCGCGATGACCATTCGCACCGGCGAGGACGTTGAGTCACGTCAGGTGATCTATGAAGAAGGCGGAACCGTGAATGGTTTCAACTTCTATATTGATGATGGACAGCTCTATATGGGCGCGTGGAGCGACAGCAATGGCTGGAGCTTCGAGGCCGTGTCTGTGGATGTCGAGCCCGGCGAATCCTACAGCATCGTCACGGTCTTTGATGGCGCGAGCAATACTTACACCGCCCATGTAAATGGCGAAAATGTTGGATCGGTTGAAGTTGGCGACTCAATGAGCGCCCATAGCGGGAATATCGGTCTGGGCGGTATCGCGCAGCACACGGTCTTCCATGATGGGTCCAGCTCTGCGAATGAAGGATTTTACTTCGAAGGCAGCATCGGAGAGTTCGCAGTCTACAATGACGCCCTCTCAGACGCCGAAGTCACTGGCATCGATATGGATTTCCGCGGGATATCGCCGGATATCGATTTTGAATCACGCGATAGCTATGACTTGACGGTTGAAGTGACCGATGCGGCAGGCGAGACCTATGAGGAAGTCGTCACGATCAACGTCAACGATTTGAATGAGGCGCCAACAGAAATCGCCCTGGATGATTCTTCCGTGGCTGAAGGCCAGGCCGGCGCCGTGGTCGGCACACTCTCCACGTCCGATCCAGACGCAAGTGACTCATTCACATATTCAGTCTCAGACGATCGGTTCGAAGTGGTTGATGGCGAACTCCGTCTGGCGGACGGGGTCAGTTTGGATCATGAAGAGGCTGCGTCAATTGAAGTCTCTGTGACGGCGACAGATAGCGGCGGCCTGAGCACGGAAGAAACGTTCACGATCGACGTGACGGACGTCAATGAAGCCCCGACAGATATCACGCTGACACAAGTGGACGGGGCGCTGAGCCTCAACCAAGATGGCGGCACGGACGACAATGCGATCTCGGCCGACATGACCGACTTCCCGACGGACGCGATCACGGTTGAAGTGACCTTTACCGCCGATGGTCCACCTGAAGGCAGCGGGGCCCCGCTCTTCTCCTATAGTGATGGTGGAAATTGGGGGAATGATGTGTTGCTCTGGGCCGAAAGCTCGAGCGGCAATCTCAGCGTTTTCCTAGATGGGCAGAAATTCCCAACTGATATCGCCAATGCGGACCTGTTTGATGGCGAAGAGCACACCGTGTCCTTCTCTTGGGACCAAGAGACTGGTGAGCTGGTCGTCTATGTCGATGGCGAAGCTGAGTTCGCTCAGGATGTGAACATCTCCGGATTGTCAGCTGATGGCACCGTCACGCTCGGCCAGGAACAAGATAGCGAAGGCGGCGGCTACGATTCCAATCAGGTTTTCCAAGGCGAAATCGCCGAGGTCCGCATTTATGATGAAGCTCTTTCCGAAGAGCAGATCGCAGACAATGCGAGTGGATCGGTCGAACAAGATGGCTTGGTCACGCACTGGGATATGGGCGAGGCAGTCGATGGAGTTGTCCATGACTTGGCCGGTAATAATGACCTGGTCCTCGAAAACGGTGCAGAAGTCATAGATCACAACGTTGATGGCGGGCTCTCCATCGCTGAAAACGATGCCGGCGCCGTTGTTGGCACGTTGTCCTCATTCGATCCCGACGTCGGCGACACGGTCACATATTCTGTGTCTGACGAGCGGTTCGAGGTGGTCGATGGGGAGGTCCGCCTGGTTGACGGCGTATCGCTCGATCATGAAGAGGCGGCGTCTATTGAGCTAACCGTTACAGCAACCGATGAAGGTGGGTTAAGTTCAGAGCAAACCTTCACGATTGATGTTACCGACGCAAATGACGCGCCGTCCGATTTAACGCTTGAATCAAATTCCGAGAATCTGATCAGAGGCGGCAGCTTCGAAGAGATTGATGTTCGAACCGGTGGCTGGCGTGGGTTCGGTGAGGATCCGAGCGGGCAATGGGACAGCGATAATGGCGTAGAAGTCTGGGATAATCTTGGCGGCACAGCAGCCTCAGATGGCGAACAATTCCTGGAGCTCGACTATACGAGAGCTGAGGATGCCATTTCGCAAACCGTCACCACTGAGCCGGGCCAAACCTATACCTTATCGCTCGATATTCGCGCGCGGGGTGCGACAACAACAGACGCGATCGAGATCTATTGGAACGGTGAACTCGTGGATGTGGTTGATCCGTCCTCGACCAACTGGGAAGAAATCAGTTTCGAAGTCACAGGCACAGGCGGGGCCGATGTGCTGGAGTTCAAAGAGGTCAGCGGCGAGAGCGATAGTCTTGGCGCGCATCTCGACAATATCCGTTTAATTGAAGTTCCAATGACATTGGTCGAGAATGATGAAGGGGCATCGATTGGGACCGTATCCGTCGTCGACCAAGATGCTGGGGATTCAATCACCTATTCCGTATCTGATGATCGGTTCGAGATTGTTGATGGCGAGCTCAAACTGGTGGACGGCGTCAGCCTAGACTATGAAACGGAGCAATCGGTGGACGTCACCGTGACAGCCACCGATGCAGCAGGCGAGGCGACGACTGAGACCTTCACGCTCGATGTTCTCGATGTGATTGAAGAAGTCACCGAGCAGAGAGTCCAAACCGAGACGGCAAAAGTCGAGAATGGTGACATCGAAACCAGCAATGGTGGTGGATCACAGACCTCTACAGTGACACTTGGTGAGGCCATGACAGGATCGGAAGAAATCACGATTGATTTCGCGCAGATCGACAATTCCTTCGAACTTGAAATCAATGGGCAACCTTTGACGGATGAAACCATTCAGCTTCAATCGAATGTTTTCGATGATGATTCCGAAGTCATGCTCGTCTTCGAGGACGGAACAACGGCTGCGTCGCCATGGGTGCCGAGCGAAGACGGGTCACCGCGTTTCCAAGTGGTGATGACTGATGATGGCGTTGAGATCTATGGAACCCGCTCGCCAGATTCCACAGAAATGGAATTGATGACGCTCGATGGCGGTGAGTTCAACGCTATTGACCTCGTCGCAGGCGAAAACACGGTGACAATCACCAATCCGGACGGTCATGGACCTGATGGCTTAAGCGCTTCAGTTTCTGCCGAATATGATACCGTGGTAGAAACGACGACCATTACCGGAACCGATGGGGATGATAAGATTTCAGGCGGCGAAGGGGATGATATCCTTATCGGTGGTAGCGGCGATGATTTCTTCATCTATGGCGAAAATGGTGGCTCTGACAGCATCGATGGCGGTGAAGGCTGGACGGACACAATCGATCTATCCGGCGCGCTGGGTGATGATGCCGTTTATGGTGAAGACTGGACCGTCACGGTCACGGACGGGGAAATCGTCAGCGAAGATAGCGAGTCGCTCGAACTGTCAGAGGATGCATCTGGCTTCATCACTTTGGACAGCGGTGAAACGATCGAGTTCACGAACATTGAACAAATCGGTTTTTAAAGAAGGCTGGCCTGCGGAGCGGTTAGCCTTCCGCAGGCGCCAAACGATCCACCAACGTCAATAGGGCGTAATGCGCGCGTCGGTAATCAAACTCGGCCTGCGATAGGCTGATGCGCGCGAATACCAAGTCGCGCTGACCATCTAGCACGTCTTGTATGCCTGTGCGTCCAGCGCTGTATTCTGCCTGTTGCCCTTCGACCACTATTTCACTTGCCGCAACCGCCGCTTTTGCCGCCTCAATGGCGGCGTCAGCCGCCTGAAGTTGGTTCCAATTGGCGGTAACGGCCTCTTCAATCAGCAGGCGAGCCTCACGACGAGCCGCATCTTCGCGTGCCAATCTTGCGTTCGCGGATTTCAGTCCTGAGAGGTTCTGGCCGCTCTGAACGATAGGGATGCTTAAACGCGCAACCATTTGAAATTCATTCGGTTCTTGCATCAGCCCCGGCGTTCGAGCGCTCTCATCCAGATGATAAGCAGTGTATTGTCCATCAAGAGACAGTTTTGGCGCGAATTGCCCCCGTGCGACGCGTTTGCCATGTCGCGCGGCGGCGACGAGATCGTCCCGAGCGAGCAGACCCGGGTTGAGCTTTAGTGCTTGGGCAATTCCGTCCGCGACGCTGATGATCTCATCCACCATACGTTTTGTGTCAGGCGCCAGAATCGCCGGTGGAAGCTCACCTGTTTGACGGGAATAGTTGGCTTCAGAGGCGGCAAGTTGAGCCTGGGCTCGAACAAGCTCCGCCTTCTCTTGCTGCATTCTGGATTTCGCCTGGGAGACAGCGATCAAGCTTTCAGCACCCGCCTCTCTTCGCCGATCCGTGAACGTAACTTGCTGCATCAGCAGATCCAGGCTCTGAGTTCGATGTCGGACGATTTCGCGATCGAGTGTTAACGCCGCATGCGCAATCGCTGCAGCCTCGGCCACGAGCTGACGGTTCTCTCTTTCGAGCAAGAGTTGCGCTTTGGTAGACGCGTTCGCCTCTTTGAAACCGAAATAGGCCGTGCCCCCTTGAAAGATAGGTTGCGAGAAGGCGAGAGAATATGTGACGCCATCTTCTTTTCGCAGGCGCTCAAGCTCGTCACTGCGCCAGTTTTCCTGGCTCGCACTCACGGTCGCCGACACAGACGGCAAGAACTGGCCAACAGCGTCAATTTTCTGGGCGCGTGCGGCGTCGGTTTCAGCCGCACTAATATCGAGCTGAGGATTATGCCTGAGCGCCAAGGCGATGGCATCATCGACGGTCTGGCTTACTCCAAGCGGTGCGATCAAAAACGCCGCTGCAAAAACCAGATATGTGAAACGAACAATCATCCAGCTGGTATTGATCGGATTGGTTAATTTACAATTTCTGATGGAAAACCGGCAAATATTTACGAATGCGTCCGCGGGACGCGCTCGAGCTTAAGTCTACTAGCTCAATCTGTCGGATAGCTTTCTTGAAGCAGGCCCGTGTTTATCCGAGCGGGTGTTTTCCTCTGGTTATTGTGCGCAACCTAATCGAACAATTACTGCGCAAATCGATGCCCGTTTTAGACGTCTTAGGCCCCTTAGCTAATGTCTGCTTTTGGTCGAGGACATACCCCAATCCGATATCATTTCGCAAAACAAGCGATCCGTCTTCGGCGACAGGACCGCTTGTTAGAGCGCGGCTTCATAGCAGGACGACCCACGCACTCACTCGAGTGCCGCTGCCTCCTCAGGTCAGCCCGGTTTACAGTAAACATTCAGAGCTTTGTCATATCCCGACTGCACTTTGTCCCAGTCTTCATCGCTCATTTCGTCACGCATCGGCGCTGTTCGATAATCCTGGATTTTTGTGGCGCATTCTGCTGGATCGCTTGGCATGGGCTTGCCAGTCGGAAACTTTGGCGTCGGGAGTTCGGGCTTCAGCGACACGAGATTGATCCAAGCCAACCAGTCTTCGTGCAAAGCACCAGACTTCGGACCACCGCCCCAAGTTTGAGGCTTCTTATCGGTCGCTTTTTTCTTTTCTGTTTCAGCCTGCTGCTCTGGCGACATGCCACCATCATCGGTCGCGACGGGCTCTGTTTTCTCTTGTGCGTTGAGCGCTAAAGGCATCGCGCCGCCGAGCGCTGCCGCCACCATCAGAATTCGTATCTTCATGATTTTACCTTTCAGTTTTGAAATCTACTATCCGATCACAAGGTCCAAGTCGTTTTGAACCAAACTCGGTTTGTGTCTTTGAACTGTCCAAACAGGCCTTCTCGGTCGCCCCAAACGAGGTCAGCGCCGGCTTGCAATCTGTGCCGATCGTCAACTTGCCAGGACAAGGCCGGGCGAAACGTGCCGTCACCATCACTTAAAGAGGACAGAAGCTCAGCGCTGGCGAGCCAGGTCCGGTTCGAGAACGACTTTTGGAGTTTGACCGTTGAGATCACGTCCGTATTCGGGCGAACCAAATCATCGCCTTGCACATGGTCGACACCCAATTGCATATTCAGGAACGCGCCGTCACGCAGGTCCCAATCCAGGCCGACACCCCCGAGCCAGCGTTGCCGCGTATCCGTCTCCAAAGGCTGGGTTTTCAAATTAACCGGTTGGTCGAAAACGATTGCAGTCTCGACGCGCCAGACACGTGCACCAGCGCTGCGCTGCCACGTCGCCCCGAGCAGTGTTCGAGTATCATAGGTCAGCGCGGCCCCTGCCCCATCTGGTCGAAAGACCGGTTCAGTGTCGGGCCCGTGAATGACAAGTAAGCTGGCATCCGATTCGCCAAATCTGCGCGTTGCGCGCAAGCCGAGCGTCGGATCGTTTGACAGTTCGGTTGTCAGCTCCGGCGTCGGCGCGGTTGCCGGCAAGCCAGCCCGAAAGCGAGATGCGCTGACGGAGAACCCCTCTCCTGGCACCGCCAATTGATCGGCGGTACCATCAAACGCGGCGGCGACGTCCATTCGCGTTCCCGCAAAATCAAACTCCGCGCGCGCCCCCCATTTCGATAGTCTCTCTGGCCGTTGATCGGTGAAGACCGCGTCTCGTCGACGAACCGCGTCAAATCGGTCGGTGACTTGCAGTCCATCAAGCACACCCCATGCGAAAGTCTGCTTGCCGAGTGTCACTCTGGTCGAGCGGCGGCGCCAGCTCAGGGTTGCTTCCTCAATTTCGATGCGGCCATCAACACCGAGTTCGAGCGGCTTCGACAGCCCATCAAATGTATCGAGACTGCCGAGACCCGTATTGTCGAACGCCGCTTCGGCGCGCACAGCGAGGGCGGCTTTCCAATGCCGGTCCCAACGCGCGGTTAGCTTTGGTTTGAGTTGAAGATAGGATTGGTTGGCCTGATCTGTTTCAACGCCCTGAGCGAACTTGTAGGACGCCTCAAGCGATGGCTTGAGTTTGATCTCATCGCCGCGGGCGCAAAAAGCCAAAATGCATGAGACGGACAGGCAAGCTGCCCCCTTAATCAGACTAGTCGACATCCGGCACTCCATAAGCGAGCACCTCGGGATCGAATACACTGTCATCTAGATCCGGCACATAACGCATGTCGCTAAAGCGGACCTCTGTGTGATGACCCGTTTGCAGATTTTCCGCCGTGAAATGAATGGCTGTAGGCGCATCCCCGACGGGTTCTATGTTTAGAATTTCGATCCGTTTGAGCGGCTCGCCATCCGTGTCAGTATACTCAATCCAGATCGGGAAACCTGAGGCCTGGTCGACCTTCGCTTGGAAGCTTGCATAACCCATCTCGATCCCTATTTCAGGGGTACGGGCTGTCCCTTTGAGGATCGGGGTGAGCGTTCCGTTATGTGGTTCAGGCTCGCCGAGTTCGAACTGCCAATCATCAAGACCAAATTTGAAATTGTCTTTGATGTCACCATAGGTGAGGTCGGTCCCGAGGAAGTAGTCACCGCGATCACCCGCTGGCAATCGTCGGACCCGTTCAGTCGCGGGCAGGTAGAGCCAGTTCTCATCCTCGCGAGACGTATGATTGAAACTCAAGAAGGCGGTTTCTTCGATCATTGTCGGCTCAGTGAAATAGATCGCGATCCGCTCGGTGATGCCAATATCGGAGTGGAGCATCAGCGCTTCGCGTTCGCGAACGCGGTTTGAGCTACTGGTCAGTTGGAAATGCATGGTACCGACCCGGCCTTCATTTGCTGCGCGGTCAGCCACTAAGCTCGCTAAGGCAAGCGCATCCGAGGGGGCCTCATCCGCTTGCGACAGTCCGGAAATGCTTAAGGTTACGGTGAGAAGAAGGGACTTAAGAAATCGCATTTTCGACTCCTTTGCGAGACGCCATATGGGTGACAGAGAGCGCAGCCGGGATGATCAGCAAGGCCCCGACCAAAGAGCCGAAGGCCCCGACCGATACCAGAAAGCCGAACCAACGCAGCGGCGGCGCCGAGGAGATGCAAATCACCGCAAGCGCGACACCTAAGGCGATCGCGGAGTAGAAACATGCACGGGCCACCAGGGCGTATTGTGCATCGAACGCGTCGACGCCGATTTCGCCTAGGCGACGTCGCTGCCGGATCAGAGAAATCAGGTGAATGCCGAAATCAATCCCAAGCCCTGTTGCGATGGCGGCGGTCATTGATGTTGCTGGCGCAATATCGATCGAGAACGCGCCCATGGTTGCATAGACCGTGAGAACGCCGATCAAAACCGGAATGATGGCGAGCAAGGCATAAACCAGCGAGCGGAACACGATGACCGTCGTCAGCAAGACGAGCGCGACAGCCAAACCAAGTCCTCGAAAGTGATTGTTCGCAAGCTGTGTCATCCAGCCATCGTTTACGGCGACGCGTCCGCTAATTTCGGCCTCAAGACCATTGGCCTCACCCCAGCGAAGCACCAGCCGCTCAAGGGCTTCGACCGTGCCAAGCGTTTTGGAGTAGCTATCGGTTGATAGTTGCGCCCGAATAAGGGCCCGCGTGTGATCGAAATCGATCTCTTGCTTGAAGTCTTCAGGAGGCGCGGAAGCCTCGTACAAAAACATGTATTGCGCGGGCGCACGCTCCGCCGTCGGCAAGTCGCCGTCCGGCGCATCGGTAAGCGCGGCATGCATGAGCGCGATGTATTCGTCGATGCCGCTTACCTTTTCGACATGCGGCAGCTCGCTCATGTCCGCGCGTAGAGACGCGATTTGAGCAAGCGCGTCTGGACGCATTAGCCCCCCAGTCTCAGGCGCTGTCACGACCACATCCAGGAAGTTCACACCGCCGAGTTGGCGATTGATCTCAATGTCAGCTGTCCGCACTGGGTCCGACTGTGTGAAGTAGCGTTGGCGCTCATAATCAAACTCGGCATGCGAAGCAGCAAATCCGAGCATGCCGGTCATCACGATTGCCGCTGTTATGGACGCACTCGGACGGCTGAAGGCAAACCGCGTAAGTCCTGAAATGGCCCGGTCGATCAAAGGGGCGCGCTCTGATGTGCCGCCAGCTTTCGGTGCCAAGTTGGTCAGAATGAGCACGGCCGGTAGCGCGGTCAGGCTCAATCCCCAAGCGGCTGCAACGCCGACAGCAGCATAAAGGCCAAACTCACTGATCGGCTTCATGGCTGCGCCGAATGACAATCCAATAAAGGCCGCGATTGTGGTGATGCTGGTCAGGGTAACGGGCAACCAGGCTTTGGCGACGGCATAGGACACGGCATCCCGCGAAGAGAGCGATGTGTCCTGCGAGCGCGCCTTCAAGTAATAGGTTGAAATATGCAGCGCGTCGGCAACGGCGATCGCCATGATTACAACAGGAAGAGCTGTCGTGATCAGGTAATAATGGGATCCCAGCCACCCCATTGTCCCAATTGCGATCGCCGCTGACCCTGCAATGACCAGAAGTGGTCCCAGCAGAGCTTTTGCCCGGCGCAGCGCCACAAATAAGATGAGCAAAACAGTAAGGATAGCAGCTGGAACAAAGATCCTAGTATCTGAATCAACCATGCTAGCGAGCCGCGCATTCATTGCGGCCACCCCCGCAACGTGCACTGTGAATACGTCTCCGGCCTGTTGCTGAGCGACCTCCTGAATTTCGTTCACGGTCTGCTGAGCTTGGTTGGGGTTTTCGACTGGAATGATGACGGTGACCATTCGAGCGTCTTCTGAGGCCAACAGGCCGCTCAGCATTGGCATGGCACGAAAACGCTCTTGAGCGATCACCGCGCTTGACGCATCGGGCGCACCGGCGGGCACAATCGGATCCACCATCAAGTCGCCATCATCCCCGCGGATAGCATTTTGGCTGGCAAGACTGATTACGTCATTCTTCTCGACCCCATCGATCTGGCGAACCACTTCGTCGATACGCCTCAAAGCTTCCAAGCGATCAGGGGTAAAAACCGTTTCCCCCTCAGGCGCGACGAGACCGAGGATCACCGGGTCCTCAAGACCAAAAATCTCTCGGGCGATGTCTCGATTAATGGCGGCAGGATGGTCGCCCGGAACAAAAGCATCGACGGATGGGTCTTTCTCAACTCTTGTGAGCCCGATTGCGAAACTGATGATCACCAGAAATGTGAGCGCGAGGACCAATTTCGGGCGGTTTAGCATTGGCATAAGCCACGGCGTTCTCTCCTCACCCGTGGCACTAAAACTCCTGATAATTGTCGCTGGATCCCGTTCGGTCATTCTGCGTGCTCCATTTCATCCCCAAGACAAGCTGTCTGATGGGAGAAACGAGAACCGCGCTCATTTTGGACAAAAGGACTGAAAATAATTTGTCCGCACCAAAACTTGTCCTTTGATTTTCGGGTGTTACGCTATCGATGATCTAAGAGAGGAAAAGCTTTGTCAGACGCGCCGTCGCAACAGATTGAAAGTTATGATGCGAATGAGCGAGCCATAGCTGACGGCTTTTTTGAAGCCGCTTATCCTGAGCTTTTGAGGATTGCTCGAGACAAAAGGCGCCGGGCTGGGTTTCGAGACACGATGATGACTGAGGACGTCCTGCAAGAGTGTTTCGTGAAACTTACAGGGCGATCAGCCTGGGCGTCTAAAGATCACTTTTTCCGCTGCGCCACTCTAGCAATCCGTCAGGTCGTGGTGGATCACGCGCGGCAGAGACTGACTAAAAAGCGAGGCAACGGCGTTCACAATATTGCGTTAGATGAAGTCGAAGACGTGCTAGCAACCTATAGCGAGACGCCCGAGCAATTGGTGATCATCAATGATTTGCTGCGGCAAATGGAAGACGAGCACCCACGCTGGGTTCGCATTGTCGATGCCCGTTATTTTTCAGGCATGAGCGAAGCTGAAACGGCTGCCGTTTTCGGCCTGTCGGAGCGCACTGTAAGGCGCGATTGGAAGGCTGCGCGCGATTGGCTCGAAATTCAAATGCTATCTTAGTTCTTAGTCGCTTTGGCAATGTCAGGCGCCACACCGTCTTCTACCAAAAGCCGATATAAGTAGTATTGAATCGCATCACTCTTGAGCGAGGTTTGCATCGAAGGATCTGACAGGCGATCGGCAACAGTCGCCGAAGATCCGCCTTTCGCAAGGTCGACATAGATGCTCGCCATGACAAGCTTTGGATCATCCAGCTTATCAGCAAGTGCGGTCTTGGCATCTTCCAAACGCGCCTCGGCCTCCTCGACGCGCCCTGCCCGCGCCTCAACGCTGATCCAAGCGCTTAGCCCTATCAAATGCGGCGGCGAGCCTGCGCCAGCAAATTGCTCGAGCAGGTCGACAGATTGTTCGAGCGTTTCTTGCGCCTGATCGTCGGCGCCGCGTTCGGCCTGGATAAGACCTTTGACCAGGTAAGCTCGCCCAGCCTGTAGGCTCAAACCTTTAAGCGGGACATCTTCGTTCAATACAGAGTCGATTATCGCTTCCGCGCGGTCCAAGTCGCGGCGAAAACCTAATTCTTGTCCAGCCAGATTGTAACGCGCGATATCCTGGCCATAAGGCGCGAGATCCGGATTGGCTTCAAAGATTTCAACCGTTTTCACAAAGGCATCGTAAGCGCCTGCGCGATCTGCTTTCGCCATCCGAAGAAAGCCAAGGTGATTATAGTGGAATAGCGTTTCGAAAGGCTCGGTGTCTTTTTCAATCAAGGCCAAGACGAGCGTTTCAGCCCGGTTGATATCCGCTTCAGCTTTAGTCACTCGCGCAAGCCTAGCGGAATAGTTGAATAGGTCCGCTTCGCCGCTTCGATAACCATTGTCGAATTCGGCAATGAGCTTACGAAGCAAGGGCTCTGCTTCTTCACCACGGCCGGCGTCGACCAAAATCAAGGCGTATAATTCCTCTCCAAGTCCAACTAAAGGCTCTGAGCCGAAAGCTTCTTTCATCCAGGGATCAAAGACTTCGAGCGCGCGTCTTGTGTCGCCGCGAAAGTAGAAGTTACGCCCGATAGCATAGCTCGCTGCCGCAGCCCCGTTTGGATTCTGTGCGCGGTTTTCAAAGAGCTCATTTCGCCGGTCGATCATCAGCTGAGACAGGCGCTCAACATCTTCCTCCCCGCCGAAAGCAAGTTGCATGATTTCGGAATAGGCCTGCTGCGCATCCAGGTTGGCTTCGGCGCGTCCATACTCCCATTGCATCTGATCAAGCGCTGCATTTGCACGATCGGCTTCAGCTTGTGCGCTGGATGCGAAGTTCAAGCTGACGATTGTTCCGCCGATCAAGGCAATAGCCGCAACGCCTGCAAGCGCGCTGGCAACAGGGAACCGAGCAACCCCCTTTTGAAAGCGATAGAGCCGTCCACCATTTCGAGCGCTCACTGGTCGGGTTTCCAAAAGCGCTGTGATATCATCGGACAACGCATCTACAGACGCGAAACGCTCATCGGTCGACGCTGACAAACAGCGCGACAGGATTGCGAGTAAATCCTTGCTAGGGAGAAGCTGCGCGAGCGGCGCCATACCACCATCGGCGAGCCGCTCCGGAAACTGATCTGTGCAGAGGCGGTGAAGCAAGACGCCCAGAGCAAAGATATCTGTTTGTACGCTCTCAATCCGTCCTTCGAGCTGTTCAGGGGCGGCCGATCGCAACGTGAGCGCGATCATCTGCGCTTCGTCATCGTCCAGGCCAGACGCGATGCCAAAATCAATCAAGCGGACTTGACCTTGAGCATCAACCAACACGTTTTCTGGTTTGATGTCGCGATGCAGAATGAGCTGGCTGTGCGCATACGAGACGGCACCGCACAATGCCTGAAACAGACCAAGTTTTTCTGCGAGCTCAAGGTTCTTGGACCTCACATAGGCGTCGATCGTCTCGCCCTGGACATATTCCATCGCGAGATAAGCTCGGCCATCCGGGGAGGTTCCGCCGTCGACAATGCGCGCAATGTTTGGGTGTTCTAATCGAGCGAGGCGCTGACGCTCTTGCTTAAACCGTTCGATTCGCCCGGCACTCGTCCCATGGATCAGTTTGAGCGCAACGGTTTGCTCATACAAGCCATCCGCGCGACTGGCTCTATAGACCTCCCCCATGCCGCCTTTACCGATCAGGTCTTCAATTTCCCAATGATTAATTCGTGTCTTCGCCTGAAGCTGCGCGGTTGGACTTGGCGCAGCGGCTCCTGCAGCGGAGGTTTGCATGAATGCTTGCGCTGGGCGCGCCCGCTCGAGCAAGCCTTGCACCAAATCACGCGTGTCCGAATCTGCAATCGATGTCTTCAGAAACTCGACTGCAGTCTCAGCATCGAGCGTCAATGCATGTTCCAGGTCTGCCGTGATTTTCGCCCAGTCTAGCATTCCTCATCCCCCTTAGCTGTATTGGAAACAGAGAATGCCGATTTTTCAAAACCATGCAATATCGTGAGCGTAAGAGTGAGTTTGCAGAGCTCAGTGACTTCTAGAGGCTGAATGAATGCCCACTGTTGTGACCCGCGACAGCCAATTTGGACGCCGTTCTAGTTTCTGAGATCTCCAAGAACTGGCGCTATTCTTTGCAGACGATGATCTACCATTGAGTGTTTGACCTAGGCGTTCAATCGAGCTTCAAGCTGACTATGACTTTCGGCCAGTCCTTACTGTTCTTCGGCGGACCTGGTGTCGCAATTCTGATCGGGCTTTATATCGGTGTCCCGATCGCCGTCGGCTTTGGCATTCCTCTGATAATAGCTTGGACCATGGCGCTTTGGCTGCCAGTTATCTTGCTCCTGGCTTTGGTACTATATCGGTTTCGGCGCGTTCCGGCTCAAGCACTGTTTGGAAAACGGTTTCGTCAGCTCCAACGAAGAGAGTGGCTCGTCATCCTAGCCGCCTTTGTGCTGATACAGGCATTGGAACTCCTCTTGTCCTCTTCGGGGGCTTATATCTGGGACCATAGTTTTCTTGCGACGCCCTCAATCATCCCCGAGCTCTTTGACCCGCGAACCGATCTTGACCGAGGGTTTTCAACCTTCTTCGGGATCCCGGTCGCAGGAAATTGGTGGCTCATCGCCTTCTGGCTGGGTTGGCTTATAATCAATATTGGCGGCGAGGAGATCCTTTGGCGCGGCTATGCACTCCCACTGCAAGAACGCTATTTTGGCCGGTTTGCCTGGATCATAAACGGGCTCTGCTGGAACCTATTGGTTCATGCTTTCATGTACTGGAATTTCGTGACGCTCCTGCCGATCAGCCTCGCGATCCCATATCTTGTTCAACGCTATCAGAATACCTGGATTGGCGTATACATCCATGGAGCTGGCAATCTGCTCGTCTTAGCGGTTCTGATACCGAGCATTGCCGGCTGGCTCTGATGGCGAAACACGGTTTGACCTTAGCAGCATCGCCGGAATTTGAGGCTCGGCGCCCCGGATTGAGATGAGGGAAGCGACGCCGGTGATTCAAGTCTCTAAGTGATACATTTGATCTAGAAAATAATTAACTGGAGCAACATTCACGAGCGCGGCTAAGACCTCCGACGCAATCATTTAGAGGTCAAGCATGACAGACGAACATCCGAACGTTTCACTTATAGCGCGGCTCGATCTAAACGATCTTGATGCCGCAGAAGATATTCTCGCCGAGGACTTTGTCTGGCACTTTGTAAATCCAAAACTTCCAGATATCGCGGGCGCTTATAAAGGGCTACGCGGGCTGCAGGACTTCTTTGCAGCGATGAAGGCCCGTACCAATGGAAGCTTCCAAGTGAACCCGATCTCTGCAACGCCTGTTGGAGATGAACTGGTTGTTGTTCAAACCCAAAACTCGATGACACTTGAAGGGGAGCCGATCACCATAGACGTGGTGCTGGTCTGGCGTATTGTGGACGGTCGGATCTCTGAGGTCTGGGATATCCCGTCTGTTTATACTCTGGTCAAAGCCACCGAGCAGGTATGATTGATATCGACGCAAGCGACGGAACTAACAAACTCCCTCGATCTGAGCGCCTGGTCTTTATGCGGGAGGACCTGTCACTTGCCTATACGGTCATTGGCAACGCGGGTCCCGCGGTCGTCTTCCTGCACGGCCTTGGATCAACTGGAGCGCAATTCGAACAGGATGGCGAAATCATCGCGGCCGCCGGGTATCAATGTATCATTCCCGATCTTAGAGGGCACGGTCGATCGGACTGTCCGCAGCCTTTAACGCCAGACACAATGACCGTATCGACCATTGCGGATGACATACTCGCATTGCTGGATGATCTTGATATCGAGCAAGCCCACTTTGTCGGCAATTCTATGGGCGGCGTCGTCGCGCTTGATATCATTGAGCGCGCGCCCAGACGCGTACAGTCGCTTACAACCTTCGGAAGCGCGTATAGATTGAACATACCTCGGATCGCTGTCGCGCTTCAGAATGCGATCAGTAAACTGTTCGGGGCGAAGCGTTTAGCGAACTTGACGGCCAAGTCTGTGAGCCGCCACGAAGTAACGCGGGACTTCATCCGCGATACTTTCAGCACCCTCGATCTCGACATGGTTCAGGCTGCCCAGAAAACCCTGCGCCGGTACGATTATCTTGATGCTGCGTGCGCGTTTGACGGGCCCATCCTTATCCTGCGGGGCGATGCAGACAAATCGATCAATAGATACCTGCCAGCGACACTTAAAGCCCTGGAGGGGCAGAAAGATGTGCGCGTTACACCCATTGAAGATGCGGGTCATCTGACAAATCTCGACCGTCCGGACATCGTTCGCGATGCGATCTTGGGTTTCCTAAAGGAACAAGCGTCACGGTGATTGAGAGAGCGATATGCATTGAAGGCTCACGCCTATTCTGCAGGGATCGTTAAACTCGCTCAGACGACAGGTTTGCAGACAATCTCTTCGGCGTGAATGACAAACGCCTTAGCTGCTGAGCGTCTTGCTCAGTGCCGCGCGCCAGCCGTCGAGCAAAGCGTCTCGTGCAGCGCGGTCCATCTTTGGCTCAAAGCGTGTGCCAGGGGCGGTTCGGCGGGCCCAGCTTTCGGCGTTCGTCCAGCCGAGCTGCATCCCGGCTAAAGCGGCGGCTCCAAGAGCGGTCATTTCCATAAAGTCAGGGCGCTCGACGCGGCGATCACAAATATCGGCGATGAATTGCATCAGCCAGTCATTTGCGGCCATACCGCCATCGACACGCAGTAGATCAACCTCCGCGCCGTCGGCTGCGAAGGCCTCTAACAGATCATGGGTTTGATAGGCAGCCGCTTCGAGGCCTGCCCGGACGAAATGATCAGCGCTCGCAGCGCGCGTTAGGCCAGTGATTGTGCCGCGCGCATTTGCATCCCAGTGCGGGGCGCCGAGGCCGGTAAAGGCCGGCACCAGATAGACACCGGCATTGTCGCTCAGCTTCGCCGCTTTCGCTTCGCTTTCAGCAGCGTCAGAGATCAGTCCAAGATCATCTCGCAGCCATTGCACCACGGTTCCGGCATTGAAGATCGCGCCTTCGATCGCATAAGCCTCGCCGCCGCCCTCAATCGCATAGCCGAGTGTGCCCAAGAGTCGATGGTCTGATTTCGGCGCCTCGTGTCCGGTATTGGCGACTAGAAAGGCGCCGGTGCCATACGTGATCTTCGCGGTTCCAGGTGCCAGGCAGGCCTGCCCGACCAGGGCCGCTTGCTGATCGCCAATCGCTGAGAGAATCGGGATCGCGCGCCCAAACAAGTCGGCATCGGTTTCGCCAAAGGCGGCCCCGCTTGGCTTTACCTCAGGCAGTAGGCTTGTCGGGACGTCCAACAGGTCTGTCATCGCCTCCGACCAGGTCGCTTCCGGGTCAAGGTTGAGCGGGTATAGCAGTGTGCGCGAGGCATTGGTCACGTCAGTCGCGTGGACGCGGCCCTTGGTGAGCTGCCAGATCAGGAACGTATCCACCGTCCCAAATGCCAGTTTTCCCGCTGAAGCGGCGGCCCGCGCGCCTTCAACTTGGTTGAGCAGCCAGGAAATTTTCGTTCCGGAGAAATATGGATCGATCAATAGCCCCGTTTCGGCCTGAACCTGGGGCTCAAGCCCGCGCTCTTTCAAAACCTCGCAAATACCCGCCGTGCGCCGGTCTTGCCATACGATAGCTGGTGCGATTGGCTCGCCGGTTTCGCGGTTCCAGACCAATGTGGTCTCGCGCTGATTGGTGATGCCAATTCCGGCAATCCGCTCGGCCCCGCCAGCAGCCGAAATCGCCTCGCGGCAAACACGCAGCGTCTTGTCCCAAATCTCGGTGCCATCCTGTTCGACCCAACCATCAGCAGGATAGGTCAGACCAACTTCCTCCTGCGCCTGCGCAATCGGGGTGAAGGCGCGATCGAAAATGATGGCGCGGGTCGAGGTTGTCCCCTCATCGATGACGAGAATGAGATCTGGCTCTGACATGTTTCCTCCTGCCCCGCTGTAGCGCCTCATTCGCTGTAACCCGGTTGGCGCGACAAATTCAATGGTGCGCTGAGCTGCGCACCGCATGTTCGTTTTAGAACTTACTTTATGCGTTTACGAACTCATGCATTCAAGGTAGAATTACAACTCACGATAAAGAGGCATTCGCGTGTACGATATTTTGATCATTGGGGGCGGGATAAATGGCGCCGGAATCGCACGCGATGCCGCTGGGCGCGGCCTCAAAGTGCTGCTTTGTGAAAAAGATGATCTGGCGTCGCACACCTCGTCGGCTAGCACCAAGCTGATCCATGGCGGATTGCGCTATCTCGAACAGTATGACTTCGCACTGGTCCGCAAGGCCTTGATGGAGCGCGAAGTGCTGCTGCGCGCCGCGCCGCACATCATTTGGCCGCTTCGGTTTGTTTTACCGCATCATAAAGAGCTGCGCCCGTCCTGGCTCATCCGCCTTGGTCTGTTTCTGTATGACCATCTCGGTGGGCGCAAATTGCTGCCCGCCACAAAAACACGCACGCGAAAGAACAGCACTGTGTTTGACCCGCTAAAACCTCACTTTCGCACAGGCTTTGAGTACTCTGATTGCTGGGTCGAGGATTCCCGCCTGGTGGTGCTGAACGCGATGGATGCGGCGGAGCGCGGCGCCGAGGTGATGACACGAACCGCCTGTGTTGGCCTCACCCCGAAGGACGGCATCTGGCAGGCGCAGCTGAAATCAGACTCCGGCGCGCTCACAACCGTCGAAGCGAAAACCGTGATCAATGCCGCTGGCCCCTGGGTCGATGCAATCGCTGGCCAAGCCGGTCTAAACTCGAACGCGCCGCAAGTTCGCCTCGTGAAAGGCAGTCATATCATTGTCCCGAAACTGTTCGACGATCCGCGAAGCTTCATCTTCCAAACCGGCGATGGCCGCGTCGTGTTCGCCATCCCTTATGAGAATGGGCAATTCACGCTGATCGGCACGACTGATCTGCCTTATGAAGATAATTTGGATCAGGTCGAAGCCTCGCCTGACGAGATCGACTATTTGTGCGCCGTTGCGAGCGAATATTTCGAGCGCCCGGTCACAGCAGATCAGGTTGTGGCAACTTATTCTGGTGTCCGCCCGCTTTTTGACGACCAAGCCGAAGACGCATCCTCCGTTACGCGAGACTATGTCCTCAAACTTCAAGACCGAGACGGCGCGCCGATCCTGTCCGTCATTGGCGGCAAGATCACGACCTATCGCAAGCTCGCCGAAGACGTGTTGGCGCATCTCAGCGCCGCATTTCCAAATGCACAGACCAAATGGACCGCAGAGGCTGCCCTGCCCGGCGGTGATATCGCAGATGCCGACTTTGACGCTTTCGCAGCGCAATGTGCCAAGAGCTATGCCTGGATGGACCCGGCGCTCTTAAACCGATTGGCCCGGGCCTATGGAACGCGCATCGAGACCTTGCTCGGGTCGGCGACATCCGAAGCCGACCTTGGCAAACATTATGGCGGCGGTCTTTATCAGCGCGAGATTGATTATCTCGTGACGCACGAATTCGCACGCACGCCGGAGGACATTCTGCAACGCCGGACCAAGCTCGGCCTACATGTCGACGTTGCTGTGGCGGCGGATCTGCAGTCGCAATTGCAAATGGCGCTTGTTGCTTAGGGCAAGGGGCGCTTAAACCAGATCAACGCGGTTCGGGGAGTGATGCAGGATGAACAGTCTGCAGATTGGGATTTTCATTTTCATTACCGCGCTGATCGGGTTTTTGACCTATCTCAGCTGCCGCAATGCACCGTCGGGTGATCGAGGCTCAGACCATGACTACTTCCTCGCGAATGGCGGCCTCAGCTGGTATTTCGTCGCCGGGTCGATCACGCTAACCAACCTATCGACGGATCAGCTGGTCGGGATGAATGGCAATCAGATGCTGCTTTTGGCCTGGTGGGAGCTTGCGGCGGTCGTCGGTCTGCTCATCCTCGCCTATGTCTTCATCCCGATCTATTACCGCAACAATTGCACAACCACGACGGAACTGCTCCAGCGCAAATATGATAATAAGCACATCCGCGCCGTCATCTCGGTTCTGTTTCTGCTCGGCAATCTCTTCATCTTTTTACCGGCGATCCTGTATGGTGGGTCTCTCTTCCTGAAATCGACGACCGGTGCAGATTTTTCTAGCGTCCTCGGCGAGCGCCTGTTCGTCGGCAGCCCGGTCGAAGTCGACTCGACCATTTTCGTAATGGCCATCACCTTTGCGATTGTCGGCGCTCTTTACGCCATCCTTGGCGGCCTTCGCGCTGTTGCCGTGTCGGACACGTATAGCGGTGTGCTCATCCTCTCGCTGGCCGTGCTGGTGGTTATCCTCGCTCTGAATGCGATCAATTGGGACTTCTCAGATGTGCCTGCTGAACGCCTCAAGATGTTCATCGGTAGCGAGCTTGAGGATGGCAGCGAGACGCCGATCCCTTGGCATACGCTGCTCACCGGCATGATCTTCATCCAGATCTTCTATTGGAGCACTAATCAAACCATCACACAGCGTGCGATGGCATCACCAACCGTTGAAGAGGCCCGCAAAGGCATCCTCGCCGCCGCCGGTATTCGCCTTCTTATTATCCCGATCATCGCCGTCGTGCCGGGGGTCGTGGCTTACAAGCTTTACGGCGATGTCGGTGACGCTGCTTATGGAATGATTGTCGGCGATATTTTGCCGCCCATTCTCTCCGGAGCGTTTGCCGCCGCAATCGCCGCGGCCGTGCTGACAACGTTCAACTCCATCCTCAACGCATCAGCCGCGCTCTATGTTTGCGACTTTCACGAGTCCTATATCGATGAAGCGCGCGACGTGCCAAAGCTCAGCATGTATGTCTCAATCGCCATGACCGTCTTGGCGATCGTGCTTGTGCCGATCTTCGCCTCGCAAGAGAGTATCATCAACACCGTGCAGCAGCTTTATGGCTTGCTCTCTATGCCAATTTTGTCCGCCTTCATTGTCGGGCTCGCCTTCCGGAATGTGAGCGCTTGGGCGGCAATTATCGGGGTCGTGACGGGCGTCATGGTCTATGCCGTTTTCAGCTTCAAACTCTATAGCATGGTCGGGATCTCGCCCGAAGAAGGCTTTGGCGCAACACTCGCAAGCGTCCACTATATCCACTATATGTTCGTCACGCTCGCGGTGAGCATTGGTACGGCGTTACTCTCGAACTTGATCGTGTTTGGTCGCAAAGCAGAATTGACTCTCGGCAATTCAAACCCAGCGCCAGCCGCCTAGACCCGCGTCAGTCATCACTTGCGACGTGCAATTCCATGTCACTCGCGCGGATCGCCGCCATAAAGGCTTCGGGCGGCGCTTTGTCCGTGAACAGGTGATCCACATCATCATAGTGCCCGAGCCGGATCATCGCGCGGCGGCCAAACTTGGCGCTGTCAGCGACGAGGAATACCGTTCGTGAGTTTTGGATGATCGCTTGGGCTGCGCGAATTTCCTGATAGTCGAAATCAAGCAACGACCCGTCTTCATCGATGCCGCTGATCCCGATCACGCCAATATCCAGGCGGAACTGCTTCAAGAACTCGGTAGTCGCCTCACCGACAATCCCGCCATCTGATTGACGCACGAACCCGCCCGCAATCATCACGTCAGAGCCATCCGTCTCCCGCATCATATTCGCGATATTGATATTATTGGTGACGATGCGCAGATCATTGCGTCCAACAAGCTCAGTCGCGAGCGCTTCTGTCGTTGTCCCGATATTCAAGAACAGGGAGGCGCCCTCTGGAATGCGTTTCGCAACCATGCGCGCGATCTTGCGCTTACCCTCCATCCCCTCTTGCAGACGGTCCTGGTAAGGCTGGTTATAGGCGTTTCCAATTCGCCCCGCTCCGCCATGAAAACGCTCAATCAACTCCAACTCACACAGCGTGTTGATATCGCGGCGGATGGTTTGCGGGGTGACGCCAAACTGACGAACCAATTGCTCCGTCGCAACATAGCCCTGCGAGCGGATCAGTTCCAAAATCTGCTTCTGCCGGTCTGGCAGTTTGGAGACGTCAGTGTCGCTCATATCAGTCACCTTTCATCCTGTGCGTTGGGTGCGCCCAAACCCCTGCAAGCGCCGTGTCAGATCTCATATCCACGCTTACACAGCGTGAAAATGATAGATTAAACAGGTCTCTGGATGCAGAAGTGGGACCCGCAGCCCAACATGCGTGAGTGCTTCACCTGGGACCTCCATGCCATCACCGCGCAGATCCATCGCCTCTAAAACTGAAGGCCGCGAGATTGAGCGAACAGGCGCCGGCCACACAATCTTGGTCTTGTAGGTCTTACGAGGATCGAGCCCCGGAACATAAAAGCGCCCTGGCAGCGTTTGGCGATGTCCGGTCAGATTGCACCAGGAAAACAGCGCTTCGGATTGATCCGGCGCCACGACACCAACCGCATTTACATGCTCGGGCGTGTCCAGGCGGTGAAAGTCACCATCATGCATGAGACGGCGATGCCGTTTGTGGAGCGCAATCCCGGTTTTCAAAATCTCGAGGTTTTCTGCGCTCTCATTCAGGAGGTTCAGCTCCATCCCCATATGCCCGAACATTGCGGTCGCGACGCGCAGCTGCATGGTCAGACGACGGCCTGTAATGTGACAAGTCTCCGGCCCAACATGCGCGCCCATCACCTCAAGCGGAAAGAAATGCGAGGCGCCGCGCTGGATCCGCTGACGATCGAGCGCGTCATTGCTGTCAGACGTCCAAATCCGGTCCGTCCGTCTGAGAACACCATAGTCAGCACGCCCGCCCCCGGAAGAACAGCTCTCTACCTCCAAGTCTGGATGTGCAGCGCGGACGCGGTCCATCAGCGCATACAGCGCCCGGGTCTGCGCGCTCGTCGCAGGTCGGCCGCCGCTTCCCGGATGGTGGATATCGCGGTTCATGTCCCATTTCACATAGCAGATCTCGTGCGCGCTCAGCACTTTGTGCATGTGGTCGAACAAATAATCGCTGACCTCCGGGCGGGTCAGATCAAGCACCAATTGGTTGCGGGCGGAAATCTGTTCAACGCCCTCGGCCTGCAGGACCCAGTCTGGGTGACGACGATAGAGCTCGCTGTCGGGATTGACCATTTCCGGCTCAAACCAGAGACCAAACTCCATTCCGAGACCAGTGACGTGCTCCACCAGCGGCCCAAGCCCGTCCGGATAGACTTGCTCTGACGGCCACCAATCGCCTAGGCCTGCTTTGTCATTTCGGCGCGACCCGAACCAACCATCATCGAGGATATAACGCTCTGCGCCGACCGCTGCCGCTGCCTCAGCGAGCTCGAAAAGCGTGTCATGATCATGATCGAAATAGACCGCCTCCCACGTATTATAATGGATCGGCCGGGCTTTGCGCGCAATACGCCCATCCATAACTGTCTGCTTTAAATGGTGATGGAATTTGCGCGACAAGGCGCTGAAACCGCTTCCGGAATAACCAGCATAGAGGCGCGGCGTTTGATACGTCTCGCCGGGCGCGAGCGACACTTCTCCGGGGAAGAAATACTCGCCCATTTGGACGAAGGATCGGCCGTCGCTGAGGCGGTCGACGCGCACGCGATTATTGCCGCTCCAACCGAGGTGAAAGGCAAAGCAAGGCCCGCTTTGCTCGCGGGTTTCGTCCGCGCCCATGACAAGGCCAGGGAAATTATCATGACTTGTGCGCCCAGCCTTATTCTCGCGGACATAACTACCCAAGAAAGGCGGGACTTCCTCTAGATGGAACTCCCCAGACCAACGCCCGGTAAAGCCGAATAGCCGTGTCGCACGCGCATCGAGCGGCAAGACGATCGGCGCGCAGTGCTCGATGGCGAGCGGTGTGTCACCAAGGTTCTCAATCTGAGTCTCACAAGTCATCAGACCGCTCCCGGCATCGAGACTGATGAGATGCGTCGCACGGACTTTCGTTACCTGATCTTCGCAGACAATCTCAACTTGGTGTGGATCGGTGCGGAGCACCTGAGTAACGCGAAACACGCTCGCCCATGCGATGCCATTTCGATGTGCCAGAAAGCCGGAAAGCCCCGCCATGCCCGAGCCGGTTTCATTGAGCAGGGAGCTCTCAATTTCCTGGTCGGGGCTACCCGGAGCATGTTGGCGAACCGTCATGGCGCGGATCGTATTCGGTTCAGTCTTCTCGAGGCGCGCGCCCCAATAAAGGATGCGCGGGCGTCCCCCAACAGCACATAAGAGCACCAGGCTCGTATCACCTGCTGAGAGCGTTACAAATTCGCTTTGATCGGTCATCGAACGCGTCCTAAAGAGCTGCCTGAAATTGGTTGCCTGCATCTTACAGAAAACGTGAATGTTGGAAATTGAGTATTTCTTTGTCGTATTCGAATATGACTTGCGAAGAACAGGCAGATCAGAGCTTCAGATCAGGCATCGTCACTCGTGATATCTGATTTTCAAGCATGGATATCTACGCCATGATCGAATACGAACCCTGAAGTGACGCCCCTAAGGTGTACAGAGGAATTGTGCCGATGACGGACCCGATCAACACGCTCTCTCGCCAGGTTACTGGCCGCGATGTACACCGCCGGCACCATACCAAATCCGATGGCCGTGACTTATTCCTCTATGGCTATACCCCACACAAGCTAGCCCGTGTGGAAGGCGAAGACCTGCAATCAGTGACAGGCGCAGAGCTGCGCTACCACCCCCTGCGCGGTGATTGGTCAGTTTACGCCGCAGGCCGCCAGAACCGGACTTTTAAACCAAGCTCTGCCGCAAACCCGCTCGCGCCAAGCCAAAGCGGCAAACCGCTCACGGAAATTCCGTTTTCCGATTTCGAACTCGCCGTCTTCGCAAACCGTTTCCCAAGCCTGTCCGCCGATGCGCAAGAGCCGCCAGAATCAGAGCTCAAAATGCACCCCGCCAAAGGCGCCTGCGAGGTGATCGTCTATTCGCCGGATGCAGAGGGCTCGCTCGGAACACTTTCGCAAGACCGCCGCCGCCTCTTGGTCGAGGCTTGGATTGATCGCTATCAGGCGATGTTTGATCAGGGCTGCGCGTTCGTTCTGCCGTTTGAAAACCGGGGCGACGAGGTTGGCGTCACGCTGCATCACCCGCACGGGCAGATTTATGGTTTCCCGATCATCCCGACCCCGCAGCAGAAGGCCCTAGACGCCTTCGACGCAGGCTATGATCTGTCTCAAGATGTCGAGACCTGGGGCGCGCCCTACCATATTCAGGAAGCGGGCGGCTTGGTGTCTTATGCACCCCGCTATGCCAGATTCCCCTACGAGGTATGGATTTCAGCGCGAGAGCCTGTGTCCGGCCCCTGGGCCTTTGACGAGACGCAATCCGATGGCTTTGCGCACCTGCTCGGCGACACGGTCCAGCGCTATGACGCGTTTTTCGGGCGCGAAACGCCGTGCATGCTCAGCCTCCACGCGGCCCCGTATGGCCGCGATGGAAAGTTCCAATTCACGGCGCAATTCTATCCGCTGCTACGGGCCCCGGACCGCGTAAAATATCTCGCGTCCGTCGAACAAGCGACGGGTGTCTTCACTGTCGATGTGATGCCGCGCCAAGCCGCCGATGCGCTGCGAGATGTATTATGACCGAGACGACCGGCTTCTCTAAAACATTTGGCAGCGCGCCGCTGATGACCGCCTCGGCGCCTGGCCGCGTCAATCTGATTGGCGAGCATACCGACTATAATGGCGGCGCGGTTCTACCCGCGGCCCTGCAGCGGCGAATTCACATCGCCTTAGCGCGCCAGGAGAGCCCCAGCATATCTATAAAGTCCACACGTTTTGATACTCTGATTGAGCGCCCTGTCGGTGACACAAAACGCGGGGATTGGACAGATTATGCCATGGGCGCGCTCTGGAAAGCCGAAGAGCTCGGCTGGCTCACCGGCGGCATCAAGCTCCATATCGAAAGCGATATTCCTGATGGCGCGGGCGTCTCATCTTCCGCAGCCCTGATCACTGCCATTCTGCGCGCTGCAGCCAGTATTGCAAAGGCTACGCCCACGGCCGTCGAGATCGCAAAACATGCCCGCGCAGTAGAGAATGATTATATCGGAATGCCGTGCGGGATCATGGACCAGATGGCCGTTGGCTTGGCCGATCATGGCAAAGCGCTGGCGCTCGACACAAGCGATCTCAGCTACGACGTGATCGACATCCCGGAGAATTGGGGCATCGCCGTGATCCATTCCGGCGTGCGGCGCGAACTCGCGGACGGCCGCTACAAAGCCCGCTTCGAAGAATGCCAAGCGGCGGCTGATTTTCTGAAAACAGATCAGCTTTGCCGCCTCAATCAGACGCAAGTGAAAGCCTTGGCAGATATGCCAGACCCGCTCCGCAAACGCGCCCGCCATGTCACAACCGAGCATAAGCGCACGGTCGAAGCGACCGAGGCGATGAAGACTGGCGATCTCGACACGTTCGCCGCTTTGATGAATGAGAGCCATCGTTCTTATTCTCAAGACTTCGAAGCCTCGACGCCCGTGATTGATAGTCTTGTGGCAGACGCGCTGACCCTCGGCGCCAAAGGGGCCCGGCTAACGGGCGGCGGCTTTGGTGGCTGCATCGTTGCCTTGATCGAGAAACCCAAGCTCGAAAACTGGATCGCAGAACTTCTAGATCGTCACGAAAACGCTTGGCGGGTTTAGCGGACCTGCCTTAAGCGGCGGCTGCATCAATCACTTCAAACTGCGCCGTCCGGCGCCCATTCCATTCGTTGTCTTTCAAGCGTCCGGCCAGATGGACCCGTCCGCGCTGTAAGAGCGCATCGCCAAGCGGTGTTCCGAGACAGCGCCAAACCAGAGCATCAATCCGCGCCCCAGCACTTTCAATCGTCAGCTTTAAATGGTTCTCGCCGATCGGACGCGTGTGCGTGATCTCAACATCCGCCAGCCCAAAAATCGGTTCCGGCGCGCCTTGCCCAAACGGGCCAATCGTCTGGATCGTATCGAACGTGTCAGTCGTCACTTGCGTCAGAGACAAGGTCGCATCGACAACCAGCTCTTTAGCGGCGGCGCGCTCGGTTTTGAACTCCGCCATATGCTCTTGCATCCAGCTTTGGAGCGCTGGCAACTGTTCCGGTTCCAAGCTCAAGCCCCCGGCCATTGCGTGACCGCCGCCAGAAATCACCACACCGGCTTTAGCGGCTGCCGAGATCGCGTCGCCGATATTTACGCCGTGCACCGAGCGAGCTGACCCTTTGGCGACCGGTCCTAGGCCCTGGCCCCAGCCGATAACGATGCTTGGCAGGTGGAAACGATCTTTCAGGCGCCCCGCAACGATCCCAATCACGCCGGGATGCCAACCTTCACCCGCCGCGATGAGAATTCCAACATCGGGGTTTGCTTCGATCTGTTTCTGCGCTTCAGCTGTGGCTTGTTCGAGGATAGCGCTTTCAACCGCTTTGCGTTCGTCATTGTGGGCGTGCAAACGCTCAGCGAGTGCAATCGCTTCGGCCCGATCATCGGTCGCGAGCAGTTTTGCCGCCAGCCACGGGTCACCGACACGTCCGCCAGCATTGAGCCTTGGTCCAAGCACAAAAGTCGCGTGATAGACGCTCTCGATTTTTCCGATCCCAGCAATGTCTGCAAGCGCGCGCAGGCCCGGATTTTGCCCCCGCTCCAGGATCTTTAGCCCCTGTTTCACAAAGGCTCGATTGGCGCCGCGCAAAGGCGACATGTCGCAAAGCGTTCCCAGCGCGCAGAGGTCGAGCCAGTGTAGAATATTCGGCAACCCGCCCTCCGGCGCGATCCCGCGCTCGCGCGCCAATTTGTTGAGCGCTGCGGCGAAGACATAGACAACACCGGCAGCCGCAAGGTGGCCTTGCCCGCTCGTATCATCCGCGCGGTTTGGATTGACCAAGGCTGCACATTCCGGCGGGGTTTTGCCCATGAGGTGGTGGTCGATCACGATGACGGGTAGATTGATGTTTACGGCTTCAGCAAGCGCGTCCGTGGCAGCAGCGCCGCAATCTACGGTAATTACAAGGTCAGCACCTTGATCTTTGAGATGGCGAAACGCTTCAGGGCTGGGCCCATATCCTTCGGTGAGACGGTCCGGCACATAGAGTCCGATCTCGCGGCCCCAAGCACGGAAATAGCGCGCCAGGATGGCCGAACTGGTACCGCCATCCACGTCATAATCAGCAAAGACGGTGACGGACTTCCCCGCCACGATTGCGTCGAGGGTCAGCTCTGCCGCTTTCATCATATCTTGAAAGCTTGCCGGGTCCGGAAACAAGGCGCGCAATGTCGGATTCAAGAAGGTCTCGACTTGCGAGGCTTCCAAACCACGGGGCGCGAGCAAGCGTGCGAGCAGATCATTGCCGCCAAGATGCGGCGTCAGCGCTCGCACTGCAGCTTCATCGGCGCCGCGAAGCGTCCAATACCGTCCGCCGAAAGAGTCCGAAACCGAGAAAGAAGACGTCTGCATGACCGCGTTATGCGGCGCTTCGGGGCTGCAAGCAAATGCGCTGTTCAGCGGTGAAAGCGATTGAGATGACCGCGCGGAAAACTAGGCGCGGTGCCAGCTTTTGATCTTACGAACCATGCCGTCAGCGCTGCTCATGACGAGCGTATCTGTTTGAATGCGTCCATTGTGGCGGACGACCCCATCGACGAGGCCGCCTTTGGTCACGCCGGTTGCGCAGAAGACGGTTTCGCCTGAGGCCAGCTCGTGCAGGTCATACTTCTTGTCATAGTCCGTGATACCGGTGCGGTCCGCACGGCGGCGTTCGTCATCATTGCGGAACACCAAACGGCCCTGCATTTGACCGCCAACGCATTTTAGCGCCGCTGCCGCGAGCACGCCTTCGGGGGCGCCACCTGAGCCAACATAAAGATCGATGCCTGTGGTCGGGTTGGTCGTATTGATCACGCCAGCCACGTCGCCATCTGAGATCAGGTGTACGCGGGCGCCAGCGCCTCGGAGGCTATCAATAATCTCAGCATGGCGCGGGCGATCCAGGACGCAGGCCGTCATCTCAGAAACCGCAACGCCCTTCTCTTTCGCCATTGCGGCGATGTTCTCCGCAGGGCTCGCATCGAGATCGATCACGCCGTCTTTGTAGCCTGGGCCGATGGCAATCTTGTCCATGTAAGTGTCCGGCGCGAAGAGCAGTCCGCCGCGCGGTGCGATGGCGAGAACCGCAAGCGCGTTCGCCATAGCTTTGGCGGTGAGCGTCGTGCCTTCCAGTGGATCGAGCGCGATATCGATAGCTGGGCCCGTTCCCGTGCCAACTTCTTCGCCGATATAGAGCATCGGTGCTTCGTCTCGCTCGCCTTCGCCGATCACGACGCGGCCTTGAAAGTCGACCGCGTTAAAGGCTGTGCGCATGGCATCCACGGCAGCAGCATCAGCCGCCTTTTCGTCGCCACGACCTGCCAAAGCTTCAGCCGCAATCGCCGCTTTTTCCGTTACTCGCACCATCGCATCCGCCAAGTGCGGAATTAAAATGCTCTCACTCATTTTTTTCTCTCCCCCAGGTCACTCCTGACCTGGCTTCTAACTCTATTTCACCGCATCGATTGCGATGACCTGCGGTGCACCAACACTGGCTTCCAGATTGGAAACCCGAGCGCTCGCGCCTTCTATGTCCCCGCGAGAACACATGTGTGTGACGATGGCAACGGGCGAGACATCGCTGTCATCAGCTGACTCTTGCAATAATTTGTCCACAGACACGCTATGGGCGGCCAAAGCTTCGGTCAGACTGGCCAACGCGCCCGGGCGATCGGCCAATTTTACGCGGAAAAAGAAGGCTGATCGTTCAGCCGGTTTCGCTTCGACGAAGCTGCGTGTCCCATGATGGGGCGCTCGCCCAAATGGGCTGCGCGCGGTCGGCGTGAACAGTTTCGCAATGTCGCCCATGACGGCGCTCGCGGTGGGTCCAGGTCCGGCGCCCGGCCCGGTCAGTGTGACCGCGCCAAGCGGATCGCCTTCGACGCGCACCGTATTCAACGCACCATCGACACGGGCCAAAGGGTGATCCACTGGCAGAGCCAATGGAGCGACCCGGCAAACCACACCATCAGCGGTGAGCAGGCCTTCAGTGATCAATTTGATGCGCAGTCCCAAGCGATCGGCCAAGACCAGATCGACAAGCTCGACCGTGTCGACGCCTTTAACGGAGACTTTCGAGAAATCGAGATCCGCCGTGAACGCAATTGAGGCAAGGATCGCCGCTTTATGGGCGGCGTCCATACCCGATACATCGAGCGTTGGATCCGCTTCGGCATAGCCTAGGCGCTGAGCTTCATCGAGCACGTCGCCATATGACCGTCCGGTCTCCAGCATTTGCGTCGTGAGATAGTTGCATGTCCCGTTCAGAATACCGGAAACGCGCTGGATCGCGACGCCGGTTAGCGAGTCTCGGAGCACGCGTACGATCGGAACACCGCCCGCGACAGCGGCCTCGAACATCAGATCGACGTCTTTTTCCTGCGCCTGTGTTTCCAGCGATTGGCCATGCATGGCGATCAGAGCTTTGTTAGCGGTGACGACATGCTTACCAGCATTCATCGCTGCCTCAACGGCGACCTTTGCGGGGCCATCTGAGCCGCCAACCAGTTCGACGAAGACATCGATATCGGGGTCTTCCGCCAAAGTCGCGGCATCATCAAACCAGCGATAGCCAGAGATATCGACTGGGCGATTGCGGTTCTTACTGCGCGCCGATACGCCAACAATCTCGACCTTTCCGGGCAAGCGGAGGTCAGCTTGGCGTTCAACCAATTCTATGAGACCGCAGCCGACATGGCCGAGCCCTGCAATGCCTAATTTGACTGTTTTCAAGATCCTGTCCTTTGCAGGGGCTCGCTTTGCCCCTCCTCTGCGACTTTGGCAAGGAACCGTTTGATGTTTCGCGCAGCCTGACGAATGCGCTGCTCGTTTTCTACCAAGGCAATGCGCACATGTCGGTCGCCATGCTCGCCGAACCCGGCGCCTGGCGCGACCGCGACTTCCGCTTCGTTCATGAGTTTGAGCGCGAATTCCAAGCTGCGCATATCTCCGCATTGAGGCGGAATCTTCGCCCACGCAAACATGGACGCTTCTGGCGTTGGGACATCCCAGCCTGCGCGGCCAAAGCTTTCGATCAGCACGTCACGACGCGATTTATAGGTCGCGCGGAAGTCATCAACACAGTCCTGAGGCCCATCCAGTGCGGCGCAAGCCGCAACCTGAATTGGCGTAAACGCGCCATAGTCGAGATACGACTTCACCCGCGCCAGCGCCCCGATCAGGCGCTCATTGCCGGCTGCAAACCCAATACGCCAACCCGCCATAGAGTAAGTCTTCGACATGGTCGTGGTTTCAACCGCAATGTCTTTGGCGCCGTTGACCTGAAGGATCGAAGGCGTCGGTTCTTCGAAATAGATCTCATTATAAGCGAGATCAGAGAGGATATAGAGATCGTGCTTTTTCGCGAGCGCAACGGCGTCTTCGTAGAATTCAAGATCACAAACATCCGCCGTTGGATTTGACGGATAGCAAAGCACCATCGCGGTTGGCGGCGGCACCGAATACCGGATCGCTTTGCTGATGCCGGACAAATAAGCCTCAGGCGTTGGCGCTGGGATCGCACGGATTGACGCGCCCGCCATGATGAAGCCGAAATGGTGCAATGGGTAAGACGGGTCCGGCGCCAGGATGACATCGCCCGGCGCCGTTATCGCTTGGGCGAGATTGGCGAAGCCTTCCTTAGAGCCCAGCGTGACGACGACTTCGCGATTCTTGTCCAGCTTTACGCCGAACCGGCGATCATAATAATCGACCAGAGCCCGGCGCAGACCCGGGATACCGCGCGAGGCCGAATAGCCATGGACGTTTGGCTTCGCGGCTGTCTCCGCCAATTTCGCAATCACGTGCGGCGGGGCCGGCATGTCTGGGTTGCCCATCCCAAGATCGATAATATCAGCGCCCTGCGCCCGCAGCTCAGCTTTGCGGCGATTGACCTGTTCGAATACGTAAGGCGGCAAGCGCCTGATTTTGTGAAACTCTCCGCTCATGGTGCGGATCTCCGTAAAAAAATGTCTTTGAAATTAGAGGCGAGCCCGCCGCACATTGAACCGTGCTTTGATCTCCTCAACCTCCTCGTCGGTCATGAAATTGGGGGCAGGAAGCTGCCCCTCCACCGCTCGTTTCACCTCCAAGGCCCAGGCGCGTATCTCTTCGGGTGTCTCCACCGCCAATTGCCCACGCGGATGGGTCGAGAACACTTCCAGCGCGGCGAGCGTCTCGGCCTCTGAGATTTGCAGTCGGCGCATCGTGCGATCCCGGGGTGTGTTTTGCGGGATGTCGGACAGGCTCGGATAGCCCTCGCCGCGGAACTCTACTTTCCGCGCTTCATACCAATCGGGAGCTTGCGCGCGCAGCGATTGCACCTTCTCGATCGAGCTGGCACAGCCCGCCAAAAAGACAAACGTTACGAAAATCCCTAAGCGCATAAACAAATTCCCTCGCTGGACTCATAATTCCCAAAGCTGTTTAGTCCTATATAGGTTCGCACAGAATGGCGAGAGTCGGTCTCATGACCAAAGGTGGAAACTTTGATAATTTTGGGGCGAGTACGCTCCCAAATGCCTTTTCCGAGGTAAATTCGGAGTCATTGCAAGCAATGGCGACAAATCTGATGCAAGCGGTTCAAGAAGCGCAAGGCATGTTGGTGGACTCGCTTGGCGCCGTCGATATGCGCCCACCTGCCCCCGGACAAGCCGATCCGTTTGGCAGCGCGGAAGCGCAAATGAAGGTCGGCGCAGCCCTCGCGCGGAACCCGGAAAAATCCGGCCACGCCATGATGACGCTCTTCCAGGGCTGGATGAACCTGTTCCAAGCCATGGCCAGCAACACGCCAATGCCGAGAGACCGCCGGTTCGCCGATCCCGAATGGGAGGCCAATCCTGCTTTCAGCTTTATGCGCCGCGCTTGGATGCTGAATGCCGAATGGCTGCAGGGCCTGATCGACTCTGTATCTGACGACTTGGACGAAGAGACCAAGCTCAAGGCGCGTTTCTATATGAGCCAATTCGTCGACGCGATGGCGCCGACCAATATGCTGGCGACCAACCCGGCTGCCCTGCGGGCGATGATTGAGACCAAAGGCGAGAGTGTTCTCGAAGGCCTCCGCAATGCGCGCAATGACCTGCAGCGCGGCGATGGCCGGATCGCGATCTCTCAAACCGATGAAGAGGCCTATGAGATCGGCAAGAATGTCGCGACGGCGAAGGGCAAAGTCATCTTCCGCAATAAGCTGATCGAGATCATTCATTATAATCCAAGCCGTAAGAAGATGCGTGCGCGGCCAATGCTGATCTTCCCGCCTTGGATCAATAAGTTCTATATCCTCGACCTGCAGCCAGAGAATTCTATGATCCGCTGGCTGTTGTCGAAACGGGTCAACACATTCGTGGTGTCGTGGCGCTCGGCTGATGACGAGACGCAGGACTATACCTGGGACGATTATGTCGAGCAGGGAATCCTGGCCGCGGTTGACGCCGTCACCAAGGAAACCGGCTCGAAGAAGATCAATACGGTCGGCTACTGTATTGGCGGTACGCTCCTAAGCTCAGCGCTGGCGCATATGGGTAAGACGGGCGACAAGCGGATTGCGTCTGCCACCTATTTCGCTTCACAATCAGATTTTGATCTGGCGGGTGAGCTGAAAATCTTCACCGGCGAAGAAGGCCTGCAACAAGTCGATAAAGTCATCGATGAGCATGATGGTATCATGCCAGGCGAGATGATGGGCGAGACGTTTAACTGGCTGCGCCCCGCCGATCTTGTATGGCGCTATGTCGTCGACAATTACATGATGGGCAAACAGCCACGGCCCTTCGACTTACTCTATTGGAATGCCGACCAGACCAATATTCCAGGGCCAACACACAAGACCTATCTGACCAAATTCTACAATCAGAATGAGCTCTCGCGCGGCAAGTTTGAAGTGTTTGGTGAGCCCGTGAATATGGGCGACATCAAAATCCCCGTCTTTGTCCAAGCTAGCCGGTCCGACCATATCTGCCCCTGGCACTCGATCTATAAAGGTGCGCAGAATTTTGGCGGCGATGTTCGCTTCACGCTTGCAGGCTCCGGCCATATTGCAGGCGTGATCAATCCCCCAAGCGCTGAGAAGTATCAGCACTGGGTGAATACGGAAGTGCCGGAAAATCCTGGGCGCTGGCTGTCTGATGCAGACGAACTGCCAGGCTCCTGGTGGCCAAGCTGGTGGGAATGGCTCCGCCCGCTTTCTGGCGACAAAGTCGACGCAGTTGCTCCGGAAGACCATGGCCTCGGCAATGCGCCTGGCCAGTATGCGGCTCTAAAGTTGAAAGACATAGCAGCAGGCGCCAAACCCGCTGGCCCGTATTCCGATGGGACCGCGCCCGCGCCGGGCACACCGCGCGCGAAGAAAAAGCCAAGCTACCGCCTCCCCGCAGGCTGGCGCCCCCGCAGCTAAGTAAGAAGCATAAACCAATACTATTCTTTATTTGATTTAGTAATTCTACTTTTGATTAGTTTAAATCAAAAGAGCTTATGCATAATACTCTAAGCAACATAATTCTTGTTTGAATTAGACCCATCGACAGCTTTGTGGGGAGGGTGTTGGATGCTCAGAGGACTCATATTCATTGTGTTCGCCATCTTTTGGGCCGCGCAGACCTCCGCTCAACTCTCGGTCAATCCTGCCATTCTGTCGTTTGAGGGGTCGGAGAATAAACGCCAAGATATCAAAGTGGCGAACACAAGCGCGCGCACCCAGTATCTGCAAATCTCCGCCGCCCGCATCCACGAACCCGGCACCTATCCAGAGACCTATTTTGAAAGTCCTGATCCTGATGAGGTCGGTCTGCTCGTGGCGCCGCGCCGCATCGCGCTTAAACCCGGCGAAGAACGCGTGGTTCGCGTTATTCTGCTGGAGTCCCACTTAAAGACCGACAAGGCTTGGCGCGTCCATATCGAGCCGACCATAGGCAATATCGAAACGGATCAGTCAGTTGCTGTCACCCTGCTCGCCTTCAAAGCGCTTGTTATCGCGCGCCCAGAAACGCCAATGACAGAAATCGTCAGCGAGCGGGACGGTCGAACGCTTAGCTTGACCAATATCGGCAATTCGAACGTCATCCTGTTCGACGGCAAACAATGCGCTGACGGCGAAACCCCGTGCCAACACGTCACCGGCAAGCGCCTGTGGCCCGGGGCGGAATGGACCACCGAACTGCCCGCCGACGCCCCGGTGACATTTAAGCTTCGCGACACGGGCGAAGATCGAAGCATGGAATTTTGATTATAGGAGCCGATCATGAAACATCCCCTCATCGCACTTGCCTTTGCTCTGGCCGTACCGGGCATCGCAATCGCAGCAACAGATGGCATACCCTCAGAAACCGAATCTGAAGGCACGTTCGATATTTTACTCACAGTGACAGAGCCTCAACTCATCCAGATCACGGGGCTCGAAGATGCTACATTTGACTTGGAGCCAGACCAAACGGCAGACGACGAAACCCTAACGCCTTGCATCTTCATGAGCGGACCGATCACCACCTATGATCTCGAAATCGGTGGGGACGTTCTGACCGATCAAACAACCAATTATCCATATTCTGTAACGTTCCAGAGTCTCGACGGAGCCAGTGTCACGCACGAACTCGCACTAGCTGTGCAGGATACGGAGAATGCGGTTCAAGAAACTGCTATTCCAGCGTCTTTATCCGCGACCTGCGCTGGCAATCGCACGACGAACATCGTCGTCAGCCTCGATGCCTCGACGCCCTTAGCCACCACGAATGGTCAAGCCAGTGCGACCGTCACTGTAACTGTGTCTCCGACCGCTTAATCAGATTTCCATATGCCGCTCGCTCGATGGGGACGGCGCTTTTGTTTGGCCGCGTTGCTCGCGACGCTCTCATGGGCCGCCACTGCTGAAAGTATTGCCATATTAGCGCCGCCCGGTTGGGCAAGCGCCGCGGAGGATGATCTCACAATCGTCGATGTGATCTTCAACGGACGGAAAGTTGCATCTACGCCAGTGCGTTTCAACGCTCAGACGGTTGTATTTGAGGACCCTACAGGCCTGGCAGACCTGATCCCTGGTGTCCGCGATACCGAACACATCGCGCGCGCACTGGCGCGCACGCATCCAACCAATGAAGACTATTCATGTGGGGCGCCAAGCCCGCCCAATCCCTGCAACTATATCTACCCCAAAGACCTGGCCATCATCTTCGATCCAGCACACTTGCAAGTCGAGCTCTTTATCAACGACCTCTATACCTATCTACGCGATCCTCGGGCGCGTTACCTGCCGCCGCCCACCGCCTCGCCCGGCCTGATCACCTCATTGGACACGCGCACCGCCTATAATTTCGACAGCGACCGGTTCATTGGCACCCACAATATCGGCGCGATTGCCGGACACGGCCGCAAATCGCTGCGCGCCCGTTTGTTTGCGAACACTAGCTCGCAAGCGCGGCTGCAATCGCTTCAGGCCACACATGTTGGCGACCAAACAGCCTGGACGTTCGGGTTGCAGTCTAATCCGTCGGGCGGGTCGCTCTCGCGGTCGCGGCAATTGCTCGGCCTGCGCTGGGGCAGCACGCTACTGACGCGGATGGACAAATCGCGCCTTAACGCCTCGCCGCTCGAGATCTCAGTTACGCAAAGCGCAACGATCGAAATTCAGCGCGACGGACAAACACTCGATGTTCAGCAAATTGAGCCGGGGCAGACCGAACTCGATACGACGCGCCTGCCGGCCGGCTCATATACGGTCGATCTGATGATTGATGAAGGCGGACAGAGCCGCACTGAGACTCGGTACTTCTCAACCAGTAGCCGTCTGCCTCCGAGCGATGCCCCGCAATGGTATCTGGAAGTCGGCCAAGCCATTCCATTCGCCGCACAAGACGGATTCTTCGCAGCAGGCGAAACCGCGATGATCGCGGCCGGGCGACAGCAACGCATCGGCGCCAATGCCGCGATCAAACTCGATGCCACTCTGACCGACGACATTCGCTATGCCGAGCTCGGAATCATTGCGCAGTCTCAGCCACTAAGAGGGAGCCTCTCATGGCTCGCCGCCGACGACGGAACGCAGGGCTATTCCGCCAACGCGAATGCGAGATTTCGCAACTGGTCCGTATACGGCTCGTATCGCAAACTCGACATTGCAGACACTACACCGCCAATCGAAAGCGAGGCCTTTCTCCCATTCGTCAACAGTTTCGAGCAAACGTCTCTCTCCGCCAACCGGCGCAGCAAATGGGGCCGCCTCGGCTTGCGCGGTTTCTATCGCAAAGGCTCAACTGGCCAAGAAAGCTGGTTTGGCGGTCCGTTCGTCGATGTGACTTTGCTCAATCGGCAGCGGTGGCGCCTAAACATGTCCCTTCGCCAAGAATGGGGATCGGATCGCGAGGCCCGCTTCTTCGGCATTCGCCTGTCAAAATCATTCAATCGACCAAGCAAGTTTGTTCCACGCACTTACCTGCGGGCGCGATATGATTCCACGAGAACCGAGAACACCGATACGGGCGCGACATCCAATATCACAGTCGCAGAGACAGCGTTGCACGCAGATCTGAACCGAACAAGCGTTTCCCAAACCTCCGTCTTTGGAGCGATCCGCCATGAAGATGAGCTCGGCGCCCGGGGAGGCGGCGCCTATTCCTCGCCATGGCTGAACGCGCGCTTTGATGGGCGGCACAATTATCAAAACCAAAACACGGCGCTGCTTGATCTTCGCTCAGGTCTCGTCTTTGGCGGACATGGCGTCTCGCTCGCTTCAACCCGCGAAGAGGCTGGCGCTCAGATGAGCGTCAACGGACCGCCGGGCAATGCAGTTGGAGTCCAAGTCGACCGCCGAACACGCGCCGTCGCTAAGAGCGGCAGTCATGCCTTTCTGCCACTGCGAGGGTTCTCAATTTATGATGTCGGAATCCAACCCGAGCAGACACGCAACCTGGACTATGACCAGCACACAGACCGATTGGTTGCCTACCCCGGCAATGTCATCCAACTCGCCCGCTCCGTCCGCCCAATCACGATCATCTTTGCGCGACTGGTTGATGCTGAGGGCAGACCGATCCCAGACGCATTCCTCGAATATGACGGCGCGACACTCGGCACCACGGGACCGGACGGATTCTTTCAAATTGATGCCAGTCCCGGCGACAAAATGATCGCGCGGCGATCCGTGGATGAGAGCTGCGCGGTAAAGCTCCCCGCAAGCTCAAATCCAACGGATGCCTATCTTGATGCAGGGTCTCTGACCTGCTTCTAAGGCGCTGTTAGCTCTCGCCCGCACCGCACGGATTGCTAAGCGCGACGGTCGCGCGTGCTGGCGCTGACTGCCCGGAATCGCGTCGGTCGAGGATCTCTTCGATCTCGTCCATGATCCGGTTCATCCGCGCTTCGACGGCGCGGTAAGGCGCCGGGCTTGCCATATCCAGACCGGTGGCGAGCTTGAGGTCATAAGGATGTGCCGACCCGCCCGCTTCTAGCATGTTCAGATACGCCTCAGTCGTCTCCTCATCGCCTTCACGGATCTTGTCCGCATAGTAGACCGCCGCGGCGAGAGAGGTGGAATATTGATAGACATAGAAATCATAGAAGAAGTGGGGAATATACGCCCATTCGAGATTGTAGCTCTCAGGCACAACCGTAACGCCGTCTTCAACGCCGTAATAGCGATTGAAGATGTCTGTATAAATCTCCGTCATCCGCGCGCCGGTCAGGCTCTCACCGTTCTCAACGGCCTCATGGATCGCGGCTTCGAACTCGGCGAACTGCGTCTGGCGGAAATAGGTGCCGCGCATCTGCTCAAGCGCATACCCTAAGAAGAAAAGGCGCTCTTCATCGGTCGCGGCCGCATCCAGCATTTTCTCTTGGGCGAGCACTTCTTTGGTGATCGCCGCTGTTTCAGCAATGAAGATGGAATAGCGCGCGGTCTCAAATGGCTGCGCATCATTCGCCAGAATGGTGTGCATCGCATGCCCCCATTCGTGAATGAAGGTTGAGGCGCTGTCATAAGTGTCCTGATGGTTCAGCAACACATATGGCCCAACATCATAGACGCTGCCTGACATGTAAGCGCCGCTGCGCTTGCCTTGGCTCGGATAGGCGTGGCTCCAGCCGCCACTCATCGCGAGGCAGAGATTTTGGACATATTCCTGGCCAAATGGCTCAGAAGCAGTGGCCGCAACCTGCGCAGATCTATCGAGATCAAAGACTTGATCGGTTTCAACCAGGTTCGGGTAGATGTCGTGGAACGCAAACTCATCAACCGCAAGGATACGGCCGCGAAGTTTGAAATAGCGATGCAAGGTCGGCAGCGCGGCATTCACCTCGCTGAGCAGCGTATCATAAACTTCACGCGGAATATTGTCGGCCGCCAAAGCCGCTTCGAGCGCGGAGTCATAATTGCGCTGCGAGGCGCGGAAGACCTGGCCTTGAACATGGCTGCCCAGCGACTCGCCGAGCGAGCTTTCAAACTGTTGATAGGTCTCGAAAAACGCATTGAAGACATCGATCCGGTCCTGGCGATTTTCCGCCGCACGTCCCTTCACATAGCCAGCCGCATCGAGGCGGATCTCTTCGCCAGTGCTGAGCGTAATCGTCGGCCACGGAATGTCAGAATTCTTGAGCTGCGTATAAATCCGCTGCGCGCCGCCAAGTGCGACACTGGCCGCTGCCAGCAAGCCCTCACCCTCAGGTGTTAGCGTATGCGGCGCGGAACGGAGCGTTTCGCGAAGGCCAAAAGCATGCTTGGCAAGGCGCGGCTCTTCGGCGATCCAGGTCTCGATTTGTTTCTCACCAACAGCTTGAACCATTGGGCTGATCCAGGCGGTTGCCTCGCCATAGGCCGCGAACATGGCCTGCGCCTGACCGCGGCGCGCGAGCTTATCGCCGTTTCGCAGATCCGTGTCGGAATCCATGAAGGCATAAGATGAAACGCGCAGCGCTTCCCGCGCAATATCAGAGGTCTGCTCTGATAGATCCGCCATAGAAGCGGCGCTTGGCTCAAACGTGTCAGCCATCTCGCCGATCGGCTCGACACGCGCCAGAACATCAAGGCGCGCGGCGTCCCAGGCCTCAACATCCGCATAAAGGCGCGTCAGATCCCACTCGACCGGTTCGCGCTCGGCTTCAGCGCCGGCATCGGCATGGTCATCCCACATCGGGCCGGGCATTGGATCGGCAATGGCGGCAGGGCCTGCAAGCGCGAGTGCGAGGGCGGCACATGAGAGTAATTGCTGTTTCATCTGGGAGGCGCTCCTTAAAAATCGGGGAGCCTCATAACAGCATTCTTATCGGTAAACGGAAAGACTAAAATTCAATCTTTCTGCGGAACGATTAGTTCACCAAACCCATTTCGTGGCGATAGCGCCGCCGTAAAAGGTCGATCGGCGCAAGCTCTCCACTCTTGGCTTCTTCATAGTGCCAATAGGTCCAGCCATTACAAGCTGGCGCTTGTTGCACAAAAGCACCCATGCGGTGGATTGAGCCGGTCGCCTCACCTGTTGTCAGGCTACCGTCCAAACGAATGCGTGCATTGAAACGCTTCTTGGGAGACCACAGACGGTCGCCAGGTTTGAGCCAACCATTCTCGATCAGCGCCCCAAACGGTACGCGTGGCAGAGACTTTTTGCCCTTCTCGATCTCAAGCATGTCGCCCTCAATCGGCGTGATCGCTTTCAGGCGCGCCCGCGAGAGGCGCACATAAGCAGGATCCTGCTCAATCCCGACATAAGCGCGGCCAAGTTTCTTGGCGACGGCTGCCGTCGTGCCAGTTCCCGAAAACGGGTCCAAGACAACATCGCCCTGTTTAGAGGTCGCAAGCAGAATGCGCTGCAACAGCGCTTCTGGCTTTTGGGTTGGATGAGCTTTTTTGCCATCGTCGCCTTTGAGGCGCTCACCGCCGGCACAGATCGGAATCAGCCAATCAGACCGCATTTGCTTATCTTCGTTGAACGCTTTCAACGCATCATAATTAAACGTGACTTTCGACTTTTCCGATTTGCCAGCCCAGATCATGGTCTCGTGTGCATTTTGGAACCGCGTGCCTTTAAAGTTCGGCATCGGGTTCGATTTGCGCCAGATCACATCATTCTGAATCCAGAAGCCAGCGTCCTGCAGAACCGTGCCAACCCGGAAAATATTATGATACGAGCCGATCACCCAGATCGCACCGTCATCTTTGAGAACACGGCGGCACTCCGCCAGCCATTGATGGGTAAACAAGTCATAAGCATCGAAGCTGTCGAACTGATCCCAAGCGTCGGTGACGCCGTCAACAACCGATTGATCAGGACGCGTGAGACCGCCGCCAAGCTGTAAATTATATGGCGGATCAGCGAAAATCAGGTCGACTGAATTGTCGGGCAGGCGTGACAGTACGTCGACGCATTCGCCTTCTATAATTGTGTTTTTATTGAGCTCCATGCCCGTGCTTCCCATCGTCGAATCAGTTGCGAATCAGAAGCACACCAAATCACCCAGTTTGGGTTATCGATTCGTTACCAGCCCCGAAAGCGATTCGCTTAAAAATCGTTTCGATCTCGAAACTGCCTGAAATCAGCCTTGTGGACAAGTCTGTGGATTTTGAGCGCGATCAAAGACGCACCGCCGCGACGTAAGCCTGCGATACCGCTTGCCTTTCGTGACGCAGCCGTCATCTTCGTTTCATGAGCTCTGCGCCTGATCGTCTTCCGCTTCCGCGAGTGCTTGCTTTTGCCAGTGTCGGCATGCCTTTGGCCGCGATCGGACTTCCGATGGCGGTGTTTGTGGCCCCAATGTATGCCGAAGACCTCGGTCTCGGCACGGCCATGGTTGGCTTCATTCTCATGGTCTTGAGGTTTTGGGATCTTGGAACCGATCCAGTCATGGGTTGGCTTGTCGACTCTCGACCGACCCCGCGCGGCCGGATCAAACATTGGATTATTGGCAGTGTCCCGATCCTGATGCTTGGCGGCTTTTTTGTCTTCATTCCATTTGGCGAGACGGTCAGCCCGCTTTACCTCGCCTTCTGGCTCGCAGTCTTATGGCTCGGCTTTACGATGCTGCAGACGCCTTATGCCTCTTGGGTGCCGATGATTGCTGCAGACTATGATGATCGATCGCGATTATTCTTGTGGCGCGAGATCCTCAATACGTTCACGCTGATCGCGCTGCTCGTCATCCCGTCAATCTTGGCGATTTATCTGAATTATGGCGCCCGCGAGCAGGTTCTGGTGATGGGCATCATTTTGTTGATCTCTCTGCCGCTGACGGTTGGACTAGCCAGCGCTCTTGTGCCAGATGCGCCGCCGGACCCCGATGCGGATCGCGTTGGGTTTTCATGGACGGCGATGAAATCTGCGCTGGTTGACCCCGCCGTGGCGCGGCTCCTATCAGTTGAGGTTCTAATCGGTATTGCCATCGCAGCGACAGGATCCACCTTCTTGTTCGCGGCCAAAGACGGCTATGGCGTCGTCGCCTTCGCGCCCATCGTCCTTTTGATCTATTTCCTGTGCGGGTTTGGCGCGATGCCGGCCTGGACCTGGCTATCGCATCGCACCGACAAGCATATCGCAGTGATTTGCGTTTGCTTATGGTCGTCAATCGCCTTCTTTATCTATTTGCCGCTGAGCCTCAGCGGCGGCGGGATTGTGCTGCTCTGTATCGGCGCAGTGGTGAGCGGCCTCGGCTATGGCTCGGCGCCTATTCTGCTCCGGTCCATGATGGCCGATGTGATTGAGCGTGAGACCAAGCTGACCGGGGAAAACCGCGCGGGTCTTTACTATTCTCTCAATTCAGCAGCCTACAAAGTTGGCGCGAGTTTCGGGATCGGCATTCCCTACATCCTGCTTGAAGTGGTCGCAGGTTACACCCCCGGCGGCGACAATAGCTCAAGCGAGATCGCTGGCCTGATGATCGTCTTTGTCGGGGTGCCGGTCGCGGCCTATGGCCTGGCAACGCTCTTCCTGCGCAAATATCCGCTGACCCGCGAAAGAGAAGCAGCCATCCAAGCGCATATGGTCAATCCAACCAGCGACCACAGCACAACCAATCCAACGGTTGTCGAATAGGCACTTACAAGTCCATTCGATACTGATCCCCCTTTAAGATCGGCGGCTGAAAAAGATCCGTCCGCAACGGTGTACGCTGGGGCGCGAGTCCCAGGCGTTTCACCGTGCGGACGAACCTATTCGCGATGAGTTTGGCATGCGGCCCCTGGCCCACTCCGCGCGTGAACCAGTCTGCATCATAGTCTTTGCCGCCGCGCATTTCGCGCAACAAATTGATCACGCGCGCCGCACGGTCCGGGTAGTGCTGCATCAGCCACTCATGAAAAATATCCTTCAGCTCATGCGGCAAGCGTAGCAGCACATAGCCCGCGCCAATTGCCCCGTGCGCTTTCGCGGCCTCAAGCAAACGCTCTAATTCCGGCTCATTCAGCGTTGGAATAATCGGCGCGGCCATCACCGTCACAGGAATACCCGCCTCGCTGAGCGCGCGCACGGTTTCATATCGCTTGCGCGGCGCCGCAGCGCGCGGCTCCATCACGCGCGCGAGTTTTGGGTCGAGCGTGGTGATCGACACGCCAACCCGGCAGAGCTGTTTCTCCGCCATTGGCGCAATCAAATCCAAGTCTCGCTGGATCAGCGCTGATTTGGTCAGCAATGACACGGGGTGATTGTGATCGCTCAAAATCTGCAAGAATCGCCGCGTCAGTTTTTGCGTCCGCTCGACCGGTTGGTAAGCGTCGGTGTTGACGCCCAGCGCAATCGGACGCGGCACATAGGCCGGGCGCGAAAGCTCTTTTAAGAGCAGGTCCGGCCCATCCGGTTTGTAGAAAAGCTTGCTCTCAAAATCCAAGCCCGCCGACAGGCCGTGATAGGCATGGGTCGGGCGCGCGAAACAATAGACACAGCCATGCTCGCAGCCGCGATAGGGATTGATCGAGCGATCAAAATGGATATCCGGCGACTTGTTGAACGTGATGATCGTGCGCGGCGTTTCCTTTGTCAGGGTTGTTTCCAGGCGAGGCGCCTCTTCCTCTATTGTGCCCCAACCATCATCCAAAGCTTCGCGTGTTTCGGGCTCAAAGCGCCCCGTCTGGTTCGACACTGCGCCGCGGCCGCGATGGTGAAAGCGCTCGCGCACCTCCGCCACCGCGGCCCGTCCCACCCGGCCTTTTTTCGAAAGTTTCTGTGTCGTCCGCATGATCACTTTGGATCATAAGAAATAGAACAAAACAAGAACTTTTATAATCTATCCACAAGTCTGTTTCTAGAAGCGCGCGGTTAAGGTTGCTTGGAATGTTCTTGGGTTCAGCGGCCTGAAGAAGGCGTTGCCGCCGCTTGAGGAGGTGAACGTAAAGGCCAAGGTCTCTTCATCGAGGATATTGTCCACGTTGAACCGCAAGCTGATATTCTCGGGAAGTCCAAAATTATTTGGCCCGCCAATATCGACATAGCCGCTCCAAAGGAAATAGCTCTCCATGACATTACCGGGACTGACCGATGCCTCTTTAAAGTCAGCAAAGCGCTCGCCCGTATATTTGGTGGAGATGTTCGCAACGAGCCACTCGGTCGGCTCATAGGTGACACCGCCAGTAAAAATCCATTCCGGACTATCCGCCAGCTGGCTGCCCGCGGGGTTGGTCCCGAAACCATCCTCCAATTCAGTCTGATTATAAGTCAGGTTGAAGTTGGCGTAGACTTGGTCATTGAAATAGTCCGGCTGATAAACGCCTGATAGCTCGACACCAAAGGCAGTCGTTTCACCCGCATTGACGGAGAAACTCTCAGGTTGTTGGGTCGCCGGATTGAGCACGTTTCCGGTTACGATGCGATTGTCAAACGCCGTATAGAAAGCCGCAACGGTTGCGTTGAATTGCGGGCGGCTGGTGCGGTATCCAATCTCATAATTCGTCGACTCCTCAGCATCGGGCTGCGGCGCCGGAAAGCTAATCGCATCATCGAAGATCGTATCCGCGCCGCGTGGCAGTGCAAAATTCTGCGAGTAGGAGGCAAAGACCTGGTCAGTATCATTGAGATCATACACGGCCCCGACCATCGGCAATGGATCGCTTGAGTAGTTTGCGGTGATCACTTGTGGCCCAAAGCCGGGCAATGTGTCGCCGCCCCCCGCATCGTCAACGCGAATGGCATAGTCATTAAAGTCGCGATATCCATCGAGTTCATAGTCGATGTCGAGCAGCTTCGCCCCAAGCTCAACGCGAAGACGATCGTCTAGTAAGCTGATCGTGTCTTTGAGATAGATCTGCGTGCTTTCGCGCGTTGCGGTATAGTCGCGGCGGAAATAGGCGACCTCATCGAACAGAACCTCTCCATCGGCGCTACCATTCGTATTGTTCAAGCGCAGCTGTGTGCGGTCATAGACGTCCTCTTCAATCCATCCACCAAACTCAAGGCTATGATTGGCAATCTGCCATTCAAAGTCGAGCACCAGACCCGTTCGGTCACCGCCAACGGTTGATAAGCCATATTGAACACCGCGCGGATGCGTCACCGGCAAACCAACTTCGACCTGATCTAAGAACCGCCCCAACGTGTTACCATAGCCGTCCGGAGAGACACCAAATCCGTCTTTGTCTTCGTAATAGGCTGTTGCTTTCGCATAGAAATTTTCAGCAAGGTCAGACTCCAAGCTCAACGAGTAGAGGCTGTCCTGGCGAATGTTTACGCGATCAGCGAAATAGGATGTGCATGAGCCCGTTTGCAGCGGCTGGAAATCAGCATCGTCGATCACGCCATCTTGGTTGAAATCAACCTCAACCGGCGCGATGCACCCTGTTTCGGGAAGGGTTTCTGTATAGCCAAAATCAAACCCGTTCGCTTCAAATGTCGCCCGAGATCCAGACGGTGAGTCGAAATCAAAGAAGTCATTCGACACATATTTCGCGGTCAGGGTTGTTCCGCCATCGAACTCATACAGAGCCTTCGCCTCGAAATGTTCGCGGTCAATTGTGCCAGGGCCTCGCCAAAGGTCGCTATCCGTTTTCGAGCGACTGACATAAGCCGAAAAGCCGCCAATCTCACCGGTTTCGAACTTTAGAAAAGTTCGTTGTAAATTATCGTCGCCAACCGTGTACCCGATGATGCCTCCAAGCTCAGACGCAGGGTCAATCGAGTTGTATGACACGATCGGACCAAGCGAGGCATAGCTCGGTAAAGAGACATCACCAGCCCCTGGCGAGGCGACCACAGATCCTAGATTTTCATTGTCGACATAGCGAAAGATTGGACTGCCCCCAAAGGCATCAGACCGGCCCATCGGGATCCCATCCAGAACAAATCCTATTTGCTGTAAGTTGAACGCGCGCACGGTCACTGAATTACCGAATTCATAGAGCCCCAACGCCCCATCTGTTTGGACATTGAAGCCGGGTAGCGTCTCTAGCATTTTAAGCCCGGAAATCCCCGACGGGGCGGACAACAGCTCCTCGCGTGTGACGGCGACTGTATTCGTCGCTTCATCAAGCCCAATGGCGAGATCGGTTTGGGAGATGCGGCGCCCCTCGACGACCACCGCGGTCATAACCGCATCCTCTTCGGAGGTGGTCTCTGTTGATTGCGCGTGCGCAGGCAGCACGAGCGCGGCACACGTAGTGAGAATAAGCGCAAGGGCGCTGCAAGATTTTAGCGTAGCAGACATATGACATCCTTTTCTCCGCCCAGGCAAAGGGCGTGAGTGAGACGAACCAAGGCGCGCGCAGCGTCGCTTCAGCGAGCTTCACGCGAACGCAGACATGGAAGAAAAAGGTCAGCGACGCCTGCCGACCCCAACGATTGATTTATTTATGATCAGCGCGGGACTTTGCGCCGAATAGCCCGTCCTTCGTTGGACGACCGCAAGCAACCATTATTTTGAATTCATCGCGAATTCTATTTCGATACTTTTAGATTTGTTTCCGCCGTGCTGGGATTTGCTGCATGTGCGAACATGATCGGGCAAAATCTGTGCATCTGATTCTGGACGAGGTTTCACCGCGCCAATTTCAGCGCTTTTGCAAAGACGCTTGGCAAGCCGTCTGCAGCAATCGTGGCGGGCGTTAAAGTCTCCGCCGCTTCGGCGCGCCAGACTTTTAGCGTCAAAGCAAAGTGGGTGAAGACGTGGCGCACTTCGCCAATCTCTTCCCACTCACCCTCGGACGGAAAGTCCGCCACAGGCCAGTCACCCGCCCAGTCTGAGGTCGGAAGGCCAAGCATACCGCCGAGCAGACCTTTATCCGGGCGACGCTCAGTCATCACGCTGCGCCTTTCGCCGAACAGAACATAGACATGGCCGAGCCGCGTCGGCTTTGGGACTTTCTTTGGTTTGATCGGGTAGCGTTCCGGCTCACCTTCAGCCTGCGCCGCGCACATTGGGCGTAGTGGGCAGAGCAAACAGTTTGGCGACTTCGGCGTGCAGACTGTGGCGCCCAAATCCATCAAAGCTTCGGCGAACTCTGCTGGGCGGTCAGCCGGCACCAGACCTTCGACTGACACCTTCAAGCGCTCTTTCTCAAGCTTCCACTCGCCTTTCAGCGCCATCAGCCGCGCAAAGACACGGTCGACATTGCCGTCCACGGCTGCAGCCTGGCGCCCGAACGCCAATGCGGCAACGGCGCCCGCTGTATAGGGTCCGATGCCGGGAAGCTGGCGCAGCCCCTCAACGGTATCTGGCCAAGCGCCCAGCGCCGCCACTTCGCGTGCGCATTTGAGCAAGTTGCGCGCCCGCGCATAATAGCCAAGCCCGGCCCAGGCCGCCATCACGTCCTCATCTTTCGCAGCCGCCAAGTCTTCGATCTTGGGCCAACGCTGTGTGAAAGCGAGATAATAACGTGTCGCATGCGGCACGGTTGTTTGCTGCAACATAATCTCAGCGAGCCAGACGCGGTATGGATCTGGCGTCACCCCACGCGCGCGGTCCGACGGACCAATACGCCATGGCAAATCGCGCGCGGACGCGGCATACCAATCGAGCAGCCTGTCAGAAAGGTCTGCAAAGTGTAACTTTTCATCCATGTTCATGGCAGGCAGAGTGGTGCGAATGGTCAAACGTTCAAGTCTCGATCCTCTGGAGGAAGCCCGCGCCCGCGTCAAACTTCGATATACGAAGGCAAAGCCGGTGCATCCCGGCCCGAAGACAATCGGCACGGCGGCGATGCGCCTGGCGCGCAAGAAACTCCCGCAAAAAGCAGCGACGCTAAGCCGCTTGAAAGTGAACTGGAAAGACATTGTCGGCGAGCAACTCGCCCGCCTCTGCCGCCCTGAAAAACTCACACCTGCCAAGGGTGGGCGGCGATTGACGCTGATGGTGGTTCCGGCCGCAGCAGGTCTTGTCCAGCATCAAAGCGAGATTATCCGCCAGCGCGTCTCGGTCGCAGCAGGCGGTGACATCACCGCCATCAAGATCCTGCAAGGGCATCTCGGTGCTGCGCCCAAGCAGGCGCTGTCAAAACGTGTGCCGCTGACGCCAGAGCAAAAAGAGGCTTTGATCACCAGCGCACAATCTATTGATGACGAAAAACTGCGCGCCGCAATTGTTGCGCTTGGCGAAGCCGTGTTAACCGCTGAACCTGAAACACAAGAAGACGAGGACCCGTCCCCGCTTCCATTCTAACTATCGGAAAGGTCGTCCCCCTATGATCCAATTCACCCGCCGCGCTGCCGTTGCCGGATTTTCACTAATCGCACTCACGGCTTGCGGCGCCGCAGATACAAGCAACGCTCAGGAGGGGACGCCTGGGTCTAGCGAAATGGCTTTGACAGATATTACACTCGGTGACGCTGACGCGCCGATTACGATTGTTGAATATGCAAGCTGGACCTGCCCGGCCTGTTTGCAATTCCACAATGATGTGATCCCGATGCTTAAGGCCGATTATGTCGAGACCGGTCAGGCCAGATTCGTCTTCCGCGAATTCCCGACCGCGCCCGCCAATGTCTCTGTCGCTGGGTTTGCGCTCGCGCGCTGCGCCGGTCAAGATCGGTATTATGATGTGATTGATGACCTGTTCGCGGCTCAGAACAATGTGCTCAACCTTGCCCGGTCTGGCGGCGATATCGAAGGTGCGCTGCGCGCAATCGGGTCCTCCTACGGGATTGAAGGCGACGGGTTCACGGAGTGCTTGAGCAATAAGGATGTGACCTACGCGATCGGGGAATCGGTCATGAAGGGCGACAGCCAAGGCGTTAACTCGACCCCGACCGTCTTCCTGAACGGTGAAAAGCTGCAGGGCTATGACTGGCGCACGGCCGATGGCATGAAAGCGCTGCTCGACGAAAAGCTCGGCATAACTGAGCCTGCCGAATAAGCAGGTCTTGACAGCAGCGCCGCTGTTAACTTCTTGGCAACCAATCCGACTCAGACTGTTAAGGAAAGGTTATGAGCATGCTCAGCTTCACCCGTCGTGGCACCCTATTTGCCCTTAGCGCCCTCGCCCTCGCGGCCTGTGGCGGCGCGACAGATGGCGATTCTACGTCCGCAAGTTCAGGCACAAATGATAGTGAAGGCATTGTTCTTCAGGACATCATTTTCGGCGATCCAGACGCGCCTGTCACGATTGTCGAGTATGCCAGCTGGACCTGCCCAGCCTGTCTCGACTTCCACGCGCGCATCATGCCGACCGTGAAAGCCGACTATGTCGATACGGGTAAGGTCAAATTGGTCTTCCGTGAGTTCCCAACGGCGCCTGCCAACATCGCTGTTGCTGGATTTGCGCTGGCGCGCTGCGCGGAAGATGCTGAATACTACGACATCTTGGATGAGCTCTTTATGCGCCAGGACGCAATCCTGACGCTGGCGCGCCAAGGCGGACCTGTGGTTGAGGCGCTCAAACAAGTTGGCGCTAATCACGGCATTGAAGGCGATGAGGCATTTCAGGCCTGTCTGGATGATCAAGGCAATCGCGACGCCATCCGCGCATCAATCGCAGCAGCCCGCGCCAAGGGCGTCGATGCCACACCAACTTTCTTTCTGAACGGCGAAGAAATGGACGGAAACGTCCGAATCTCTCCCGTAACGTTCACGGCGGCGCTCGACGAAGCGCTTGGCGAACCTGCGAGCGAATAGGAAAGGATTGGGGGCTGAATGCAGTTAAAAGAACTCCGCATTGCAGGCTTCAAATCCTTCGTTGACCCGGAATCGGTTCCGATTCGCCCTGGCCTGACCGGCATTGTCGGTCCGAATGGCTGCGGCAAGTCTAACTTGCTGGAAGCCATGCGCTGGGCGATGGGCGCGAATTCAGCCAAAGCGATGCGCGGCGGCGAGATGGATGACCTGATTTTTTCAGGTGCTGCCGGACGCCCTGCCCGCGAGCTCGCGGAAGTTACGCTGGTTCTGGACAATAGCGCCCGCACGGCCCCGCCTGAGTTCAATAGCTCTGACACGCTCGAAGTGATGCGCCGCCTGAAGCGCGGTACGGGATCGAGTTACAAGCTGAATGGCCGCACGGTTCGCGGCAAAGACATCAAGCTTTTGTTTGCGGATGCGTCCACAGGCGCCAACTCACCGTCTCTGGTGCGCCAGGGTCAGATCAGCGAACTGATTGGTTCTAAACCGCAAAACCGCCGCCGCATCCTGGAAGAAGCTGCAGGCATTTCGGGTCTTAATACGCGGCGCCACGAAGCCGAACTGAAGCTGCGCGGCGCGGAAACCAATCTTGAGCGCCTGACCGAAGTCTCCGCCGAAGTTGAGCGTCAGCTTGAAAGTCTCAAACGCCAAGCCCGCAAGGCCCGTAAATATAAAGAACTCAGCGCGAAAATCTCGTCTCTTGAAGCCTATCTCGCGCATTTGAAATGGTTCACGGCGAAAGCAGACCAGGAAACCGCAGCCGTCTCGCTCGCCCGCGCCAAGACTGAAGTTGAGCGCCTGACCCGCGAAGCTGCTGTGGCTGAGACCAAGCGCTTAGAAGCGAGTAATGGCATTGGCCCTCTGCGCACAGCTGAGGCAACTGCGTCGGGCAAACTCGGCCAAGCCAAGATCGAACTCGCGCGCATTGAGACAGAGCGGAAGAATGCCGCTGACCTGCTCGCTGGTCTCGAACGCGAAGCCACGCGTCTCGCCGAAGATATTCAGCGCGAGCAGGGCCAACGCGAGGAAGCTGAACGTACACTCGCCGATGCGAAAGAGGCACTCGCCGCCCTACCCGTCGCCAATGATACGACGAATAAAGAAAAAGAAGCCGACGCTGAGCGCGTTCTTGCCGAAGCCAAACAAGCCCTAGAAATCGCGCAGGCTGAAGCTGACAGCAAAACCGATGCCCTGTCTCAGAAGCGCGCCGAGATCCAAGCTTTGGAAGCCAATGCCGCCGCGCACCGCCGCCGCGTCGAGAGCCTTGAGCAAGAAATCGAGCATCTTCGCGCCGCCGTCGCCGCGCTGCCAGAAACCGATACGCTGACCTCTGAGCTTGAAACCGCACGGCAAGCCGAAGCGGACGCGGAAACAGCCCTCAAAACCGCGCAAGACACGCTGGAAACGGCTGAACAGGCGGTGCTGGACAAACAGGAAGCCGAACTCGCGGCAAAAACACCTGCTGATGAAGCGCAAGACGCGTTGCGGACCCTGGAAACCGAAATTGCCGGTCTGACCCGCCTCCTGCGCAAAGCAGAGCGCACCGAGAGCCCACCTGTTGTTGAACAGATGCGGACCCGCGATGGCTATGAGAAAGCCGTTGCCGCTGCGCTCGGCGATGATTTGCAAGCGCCGACAGATAAGTCCGCTTCGATCTATTGGGGCGGTAGCCAGGTTAAGACGCAGCCACTTCCTGGCTATGCCAAACCACTCACCGATTTTGTCGAAGCGCCCGGCGAACTGGCTGCGCGTCTGTCACAGTGCGGGGTTGTTTCGCGCTCTGAAGGGCTTGAACTGGCCGAAGAGTTGAAACCAGGCCAACGCCTGGTGACTTTGGATGGCCACCTATGGCGCTGGGACGGGTTTACGCGCACACCAGCTGCCCCGGTCGCTGCCGCAGAACGGCTCGAACAGCAGACACGTCTCGAAGAAGCGCAAGCCTCGCTGGGGCCGCAGCGTCAAACCGTATCCGACCTTCAGGCCGCCTATGCTGAGGCACGCGGCGGCCGCATTGGTGCCGAGGAAGATCTCAAACAATTACGCCGCAACGTGCAGGATGCGTCGCAGCGCCTCGACACGGCCCGCCGCAATCATGCCAGCGCCAAACAACAAGCGGACCGCGCCAGCCTCAAAGCAGATGCCGCAAAAGAGAATCTCGCCCGCGTCGAATCTGATCTGTCAATTGCCGCAGAAGCCTATCGCACAGCGGCGAAGCCCGAGAATACAGAGGTTCTGATCGAGCTTGAACAAGCTGTCAGCACCGCGCGCGAAAAACTAACCGCTGCGCGCGAGCGTGAAACCGAATGCCGAGGGCGTCTTACCGACCTCACCCGCAATCGCCAGCAAGCGATGGCGCGCCGCGAAGCGCTTGAGAAAGATGTCGAGCGCTGGGCGGGACGTTTGGAGACGTCCAGTACGCGCGTTGATGCACTGCTGACCCGGCGCACCGAAGCGGCGAGTGAAGCGGCTGCTGCGAAAGCGCGCCCGGAAGCCCTTCAGACCCAGCTTGATACGCTTGCCGCCCGCGTCGAAACGCTAGAAACAGAACGCCAGACCGCCGCAGATACACTTGCGCAGCGCGAAACCGAAATTCGCGAAGTCGAAGAAGCCGCCCGCTCCACGAACAATCTTGCTATGAGCGCGCGCGAAACACTCGCGATTGCCAATGCGAAACTCGAAAATGCAACCGAGCGGCTGGCTGAAGCCTCTGAGATTGCGCAAAGCCAGTTCCAAAGAGCCCCAGAAGGCCTCCTCACCATCGCCAAAGCTGGCATGGAAGAAGAGGAAATGGACGCAATTGATGTCAAAGAAGCTGAACGTCAGCTCGACTTCCTGCGCCGCGACCGTGAGAATCTGGGCGGCGTCAATATGGAAGCTGAGGCAGAGGTTGAAGAGATTTCGTCTCGGCTTGGATCGCAGGCTGAAGAAAAAGCCGACCTCACTGCTGCCATTGCGAAACTCCGCGAAGGTGTCGCTGCGCTCAATGATGAGGGTCGGAGCCGCCTGCTGGGCGCGTTCGATCAAGTGAACGAGCATTTCAAAACCCTGTTCACGACCCTGTTCCAAGGCGGTGAGGCAGAGCTGCGTCTTGTTGACGCGGACGACCCGCTCGCGGCCGGTCTGGAGATCTTCGCACAGCCACCTGGCAAACGTCTGGGCACGTTGTCGCTAATGTCCGGCGGTGAGCAGGCTTTGACAGCGACGGCGTTGATTTTCGCGGTCTTCCTATCACGCCCGTCGCCAATTTGTGTCCTCGACGAGGTTGATGCGCCGCTCGATGATGCAAATGTTGATCGCTACTGCCGGATGCTCGACGAAATGCGTCAGCGCACGGATACGCGCTTTATCGTCATTACGCACAATCCGGTGACCATGAGCCGGATGGACCGCCTGTTTGGCGTGACAATGCGCGAAAAAGGCGTTTCTAAGCTGGTCTCAGTAGATCTGGATGCCGCAGAAGAGCTTGTTGCGGCCGAATAGAAGGCGAGCGACTCACAATGAACACGCCCGAAAATGATGACTTAGCCGCGCGCATCGCCCGCGCCAAAAGCGCGCAGGAACAAGCTGAAAAGAAGCAAAGACAACAAGATGCTGCCGCTGGCGTGTCCGCAGGCGCGCTGGCCTTGCGCTACGGCGCCGAGTTCGGGGCGTCCGTATTTGTTGGGATTATGATGGGTTTAGGCATCGATCATTTCTTCGGAACCGACCCCTGGGGCCTATTGATTATGATGTCGTTTGGAATCGCAGCTGGTGTGATGGGTGTTATTCGCGCCTACAAACAGTTGACGGATGCGACTAATCCGGCCATGAGCCCCGACAAAACAGGCTCTAACCCTGAAGAATAGACGCGATTATGAACCTCTTTTTCCACGGCGCTGCCGACCCGATGAAGCAGTTCGAAGTCCAGAAATGGCTCGAACTTCCGCCGGTCTTTGGGTATGATATCTCCTTCACCAATGCAGCAGGCTTTATGCTGCTGGGTGTTGTCCTTTGTATCGCCTTTTTCGGATATGCTGCGTCTCGCGGTAAGACCGTCCCGAACCGTCTGCAATCCATGGGCGAGATTGGATATGGCTTTGTTGCCGACATGATTCGCGGCACAGCGGGCGAAGAAGGCCTACGCTTCTTTCCCTTCGTGTTCACGCTGTTCTTCTTCATCCTGTTCGCCAACCTGATTGGCATGTCGCCTTACGCGTTCACGACAACCAGCCATTTGGTCGTGACCGGCGTTCTGGCGCTCCTCGTGATCAGCATTGTGATCATATTCGGCCTCTGGAAGAATGGTCTGAAATTCTTCGGCCTGTTCGCGCCATCTCTGGGCGATATGCACATTCTCGGGAAAATGGTCATTTATGCGATCCTGATCCCAATTGAGATCATTTCATTCATTGCCCGTCCGCTGACCCTGTCGCTGCGTTTGTTTGCGAACATGCTGGCCGGTCACATTCTGCTGAAACTGTTCGCTGGTTTTGTTGTTACAGGCATTACCGCGGGCGGCATTGGCCTTCTGGTTGCCCCCCTCGCCTTTGGCATGGGTGTGGCGCTGAACGCCCTCGAATTCCTCGTTGCAGGCCTACAAGCCTATGTGTTTGCGATCCTAACCTGCGTCTACCTTAATGATGCGCTTCACCCGTCGCACTAAGGAGCCCTTATTCACTGCGGCCATTTAGCCGTGCTGATTCAACTTGACGTGCCCCTACGAACAGGCTTCACGGGGGCGCAAATCGAACGAAAGACTTCCCAAAGGAGATTCTCATGGAAGGCGATATCACTCTCGGTCTTAAATATGTCGGTGCTGGCCTTGCGACCCTCGGCATGATCGGTGCGGCAATTGGTGTGGGTAACATCTTTGGCTCGTTCCTGGATGCTGCGATGCGCAACCCATCTGCTGCGCCACAGCAAACCGGTAACCTCTTCATCGGTATGGCGCTGTCAGAAGCGCTCGGCATTCTGTCATTCCTGGTCGCGATTCTGATCCTGTTCGTGGTCTAACTCGAACACGTCCCTTCGAGACTAAAAGGACCTGATAGGCCATGTTTGCGATCATCCTCGCTGCCGATGCTGCGGCCGGTGCTGAAACGGCGGTCTTCCCGCCGTTTGACCCGTGGCACTTCCCCTCCCAGATTTTCTGGTTGGTTGTGCTGTTCGGCACACTCTATTTCGTACTCTCACGCTTCATCTTGCCGGGTATCGGCAACACGTTGGAGCGGCGCGAGAGCTCGATTGCGAGCGACTTGGATGAAGCAGCTCGGTTGAACGACGAGGCTGTCGAAGCGCAAAAGGCGGTAGAAGTCTCTATCGCCAAAGCGCACGGTAAGGCTCGCGAAACCGCTGACAAAGCACGCGCTAAAATCGACAAAGAACTCGCAACTGAAACTGCGAAAGTCGATGCCGAACTTGATAAGAAACTCGCCGACGCTGAAACTCGGATCGCTGCCTTGCGCGCCGATGCGATGAAGAACGTCGAAGAGATCGCTGGTGCAGCCGCAGAAAGCGTGCTCGGCAAGTTTGGTAGCAAAGCTGGCAAAGCCGACGTCGCCTCAGCCGTCAAAACAGCGCTAGGAGAAGGATAAAACTCATGCGGTTTGCACTTCTCACCCCATTCCTCGCCATCGCACCTGCAGCTTATGCTGCGAGCGAGAAAGTGGCTTGGTACGCTGACCCTACAACCGCAACAGCCTTTGCTGCGCTTGTGGTCTTCTTGTTCATCGTTGCAAGCGTAGGTGGGTTTAAGCTCATCCTGTCAAAGCTCGATGAGCGCGCCGACGGGATCCAAAACCAAATCGATGAAGCCCGCGCCCTGCGCGAGGAAGCCTCGAAACTGATGGCGGATGCCAAAAAGAAGGCAAAAGAAGCTGACGCAGCTGCCGACGATATCATCAAACGCGCCAAAGCTGACGCGAATGCAATGATGAAGCAGGCGAAAGCTGACCTGAAAGCGAAGGTTGCTCGCCGCGAAGCTCAAGCTGAAGCACGCATTGCCCGCGCCGAAGCTGACGCGGCTGCAGAGGTTCGCCGTGTCGCAGCAGACGCAGCAACTGATGCCGCCCGGACAATTTTGTCAGGTTCTGGCGAAGCCACAGACTTGTTCGACAATGCCCTCGGTGAAATCGATAAACGCCTCAACTAAGCGGCGAAAGCTTCATTATCAAAATCGATTTGGCCCGCTTCGACGAAGCGGGCTTTATTTTTTGTCGTGAGGTCGCTTCTCGCGTCCGAAGACAGCTTTCATCAGCCAGTTCGGAGCAAAGCGTTCAACGCGTGGATGACGGTCCAATACGCCTTCCATCCAGCGACGCCCCCAGAGCGAGTTGCGCCCGAGCAGAACAACGCCGAGTATCGCAATCGGAAGACCAATCGGTAAAAGTGGCGTCACAAAAGCAATCGGCACCGCGATCGCGATGAGGACCAAGCCCAAAAGCGCAAACGCTTGGCGCACCAAGGTTCGGACGCTCGAGCCAACAAGGCCGAGTGGGGCGGTGGCTGCATTCTGCTTGAGCCGCTCCTTACCGAATGGAGGTGATCCGTCTGCCATGCTGCGTAATATGGTCCTTATGCGTCCCGTTCCAAGGGATTTTTGTGGTCTGTGACTCTGGCAAGAGTGAGGCAGTTTGCATACTCAATTTCTGTTGAACTGTCGTGAATTTCATCAAGAAGTTTCGCAGAGAACACACTTAGCCCCGCGAACGGGACGGAAGATCATCAGTTCTTGTCTCAGTGTTTCTTTTTTTGACACAAACTGCTGTCGCCATAAGAAATCGATTGAAGGCACAGTCAGGCACGGTAAGACTTAGCCCATGATCCGGCTCGATTCCGTCCAAGCGCTCCGAGGTATTGCTGCGCTCGCAGTTACGCTTTGTCACTTGATTGCGATCGAAGCTGGTCAGGCTGAACGCGCGCATAAGCTTACCGACTTCTGGATGGCGGGCGCACATGGCGTGGACTTGTTCTTCGTGATCTCCGGCTTTGTCATAGTTTGGGTAGCATCAGACGTTGAGCGCGGCCGTCTCGGGGCCGCTGATTTTCTATACGCGCGGGTCACCCGTATCTATCCACTTTGGTGGCTCTTTGCTGGCGCTATGGCAGCCATGCTTTTGATCATTAGAGGTGAGCCATGGGATGCCTCTCGCCTAGATCCCAAAGGGCTAGACGGAACGGTACACTTGATCAAATCATTCATCCTTTGGCCGCAACCTGAGCACCCGGTCCTCGGCGTCGGTTGGACGCTGGTACACGAGATGTATTTCTATATTGGGTTTGCCGCATTGATTTTATTGGTGCCCGTAAAGCATCGAATATCTGCACTGCTGGTTTGGGCCGCCATCGTCTTGTGGGGCTCTATGACCGGCCTCTCAACATCTTATGGTCAGAGCCTGGTTGAACTCGCCTTTAATGCGATGACTCTGCAATTTGTGGCTGGAGCTGTGGTCGCCTATGCGATTAAAGCTGGTTGGCGCCGCTACGCCCTCACCTGCGCAATTATTGGCACAGTTGGCCTGCTGGTGACCTTCTTGTCGCTAGATGAAGCGCTTTTAGCTGCGCTTCCGATAGGATTTGAGTGGGGACAGTTGAATCCGGCCGGACCGCCTTGGCGTCGCGTATTCCTTTACGGGCTTCCTGCGGCGGTTTTGTTGTATGGCGTTGTGGCGATGGAGCTCGAAGGCAAGCTAAGCAAACGAATCCCAGCTTGGCTCGTCGCGCTCGGAGACTGGAGTTACTCGCTTTACCTATGCCACATTTTGACGATCAGCGCGGCTGGCCGCCTCACATATCGCACCTTTGGTGCAGACTCGGCATGGGCAATCACGCTCTGGCTGGTAAGCGCATTCGTCCTAAGCATCTTAACTGCCGCTCTGACGTACAAATGGTTCGAGCGTCCGTTGATCGGATACTTCCGGCGCTGGAGGCGCTCGCCTCAGCCAAGTACGACCGGGACAGTGAACGCCCCGGCCGAATAGGCTTACTCCGCTGCAATCGCTTCCGGTGCAGGCGGCGTCCATTTCAGGATAGGTTTCCGCGCGGCGCGGGTTTCGTCCAAGCGCTTCTTAGGCGCTAAGTAAGGCGCGCCCTTCATCGCTTCATCGCCTTCCGCGGCGCGGGTCGCCACACTGGCAAGTGCGTCGCAGAACCGATCCAGCTCTTGCTTACTCTCGGTCTCTGTCGGCTCGATCAGCATGGCGCCATGCACGACCAGCGGGAAATACATGGTCATCGGGTGATAGCCTTCATCGATCAGCGCTTTGGCGATATCGATCGTCTCAATGCCATCAGCCGTGAACTCGTCAGAGAACAACGCCTCGTGCATGCAATAGCCGTCAAAGGCTGGTGTCATGACACCTTTCAGGCGCGCCTGAACATAATTGGCATTCAACACAGCGTCTTCGGCGACTTGCTTCAGTCCATCTGCACCGTGGCTCAACATATAGGTGAGCGCGCGCACAAACATGCCCATTTGGCCATGGAACGCGACCATGCGGCCAAACGCTTCTGAGGCTTCGCCTTCAACTGCCTCAACGAGGTGGAAGCCATCTTCGTCTTTGATCACATAAGGCACCGGCGCATAAGGCGCCAAAGCGTCTGAGAGCACGGTCGGGCCAGATCCCGGGCCGCCGCCGCCATGTGGGGTCGAGAAGGTCTTGTGCAGGTTGATATGCATCGCATCGACGCCGAGATCACCCGGGCGGACCCGGCCAACAATCGCGTTGAAGTTCGCGCCGTCACAATAGAAATAGCCGCCTGCTGCGTGGATCAGATCTGCGATTTCTTTGATATCGGTTTCAAACAGCCCGCACGTGTTCGGATTGGTCAGCATGATGCCGGCAATATCGTCAGTGGTTTCGAGCTTGGACTTCAGATCCACCATATCGACACGGCCACGCGCATCGGCGGCAATCTCGTCGACTATAAAGCCGCACTGGATCGCGGTGGCTGGGTTCGTCCCGTGCGCAGAGGCTGGGACCAGAACGCGCTTACGCGTGTCGCCCTCACCGCGCGCGATCAGCGCTTGCCGGATCGCGAGCATGCCGCACAACTCCCCATGCGCGCCCGCTTTTGGGCTCATCGCGACAGCGGGCATACCGGTGAGTGTTTTCAGCCAGGTTGCCAGCTCATCGATTAGCTCGAGCGCGCCTTGTACGGTGCGCTGTGGTTGCATCGGGTGAACATCCGCAAAGCCCGCCATACGCGCCGCTTTTTCGTTCAACCGCGGATTATGCTTCATCGTGCACGAGCCGAGCGAGAAGAGACCAAGGTCAATCGCATAGTTCTTTTGGCTCAGCCGCACATAGTGGCGAACCGCTTCCGGCTCAGACAGTCCTGGCAAGCCTGTATCCGCTTTACGTGTCACACCGCCGAGACGAGAGGGTTTGCCTTTCGGTTCTGGCAAATCGACGCCGGTTTTATCTGTGGCGCCAATTTCGAAGATCAGGTCTTCGCGCTGCATCAGGCCTTTAGAGCCGGAAACTGTTTGGGTCTCACCACCCATCGCAGTGACAGGGGCTGTTGGTCGTCCAATCGTTTGCATGCTCATTGCGCTTTTCCTCCTGTTAGCATCGTCTCGAGCTTATCCTTGACCAGGGCTTTCGCTATTTCGAACATGACTTCGAGTGTTGAACTGCCAGCTTTCCCAGCGAGTTCTTTCGTTTTTTCCCAAACAGTAGTGTCTTGTGTTAGTTCGTGGAAATCATAACCCAAGTTGGAAACCGAGTACTTGAAGCCGTTTCCAGGGCGGGTGCACTGACCGTATGTATCGGTGAATGGCACCAAATAGCCAGCGTCAAACAACAACTGTCGATGAGCGAGAATGATATCGCGATCAACATCTGGGACTAATGGTAACTCATTATGTGCATAGCAATTTGAGTCCTCGGCCTCGATGTATGAGCCGAGCATTTCTCGCAACAAATCCATATCGCGATCCATTAGATCACCTCCTTCAGCGCGGCCGCATAGGCAGCGATATCATCTTGCGTTGTGCATTCGGTCGCCGCGGCGAGGATGACATTTCCCATCCCTGCTTCTGGCAACATGCGGCTGACGCGGACACCGCCAAGGACGCCGCGCTCATCGAGCATGGCGAGCACCGCTTCGGCATCGACCGGGGTCTGGAATGCGAACTCATTGAAGAAGCGCGGGGTGAGGATCTCGACCCCAGGAACCGCCTCTAAGGCGTCCGCCAAATCGCAGGCCGCTTCGTGGTTTAGCTCCGCCAATTGCTTAAAGCCTTTGCCGCCAAGCAGCGTCATGTGCGAGGTGAAGGCCAGCGCGCAAAGTCCGGAATTTGTACAGATATTTGACGTCGCCTTGTCCCGGCGAATGTGCTGTTCGCGGGTTGAGAGCGTCAGCACAAAGCCGCGCTCACCATCCGCATCAACCGTCTCACCGCAGAGGCGGCCCGGCATTTGCCGCACCAGCTTTTGCGTGCAAGCGAAGAGGCCAACATAAGGTCCGCCAAAGGTCAGCGGGTTGCCAATCGACTGGCCCTCTCCGACCGCGATATCAGCGCCCATTTCACCAGGAGGCGTAACCAAGCCGAGAGAGACCGCTTCGGTAAACACGCTCACCAAGAGCGCTTTTCGGGCGTGCGCGGCGTCGGCGACCGGTGACAGGTCAGTGACTGTTCCGAACACATTTGGCGACTGGCCAATCACGCAGGCTGTTGCGTCGTCGACATGACCCGCAAGCTCCAACTCGCCATCAATCGCAGGTGTTAGCTGGATGACTTCAATGCCCTGCGCCTCGCACAAAAGGCGGGTCGCTGCGGCATAATGAGGGTGCAGTCCGCCGGACAGCACGACTTTCTTACGGCGCGTGACGCGGCACGCCATGACCGCTGCCTCAGCGCAGGCCGTCGAGCCGTCATACATGCTGGCATTCGCGACATCCATCGCCGTCATCGCCGCGACTTGGGTCTGGAACTCGAACAAGGTCTGGAGTGTGCCTTGCGCGATTTCTGGCTGGTAAGGCGTGTAGGTCGTCAGAAATTCTGAGCGCTGGATGATCATATCCACGCTGGCGGGGACATGGTGCTTGTACGCCCCTGCTCCAACGAAGAATGGCCCGTCGCTCGCAGTTCTGTTTTTACCCGCCAGGCGCGCCATGTGGCGCTCAACGGCGAGTTCGCCTTGATGATCCGGCAGATCACGAATCTGCCCATCAAGACGCGCGCTTTGCGGCACATCCTCATAGAAATCGTCGACCGAGGCGGCGCCGATAGTATTCAGCATCGCCATGCGATCTTCTGGGGTCAGGGGCAAATATCTCATGCTCGGGTCTCCAGGGTCATTTCATTGGCCAGGCGTTCCGCCCCGGCCTCTTGTTTCATCAAGTCAGACACAACGCCCGCTCGATCTGTTTCACTCTTGTTTTGACTTAGCTTGCGGACGCCTTTGAGGGCGCTGACGCTAATTTCAAAGGCAACAATCGCGTTTGCGAGTTTGTCGATGTAGCGGTCAGGCGCGTCGGTGACGGCCCAAGGGGTTTCGCGATCCGCTTCCATGTGATCGGAGAGCGCTGAAACGCTGTCGCGGATCGACTTTAAGTCCGTTTTGAAGGTCAGCTCACCGCGTGCTTCCGCCGCAATATAGTTCCAGGTCGGCACCACTTTGCCGTCCGCCGCCTTGGACGGATATGCCGAAGCGGACACATAAGCATCGTCGCTTCGGAATACCGCCGTGACGGTTGGGGTCTGGTCTTGCAGCGCGTCCCAAAAGGCATTGGTGCGCGCCACGTGACCGATCAGCTTGGATTGGTCCTCGCTCCGTACCAGAGGAACGACCGCAATGACGGGTCCATCCGACCCGTTCGCCGCAATCGTTGCCAGCGGGCTTTGCGCAATGATCGCGCGCGCCGCGTCAGCATCTGTATGGAAGATCGAGGACGGGTGCATCTGCGTTAGAGACCCTCGCAGAAAGTCTTGTAAGCGTCGGCGTCCATCAGGCCATCCAAATCGCCTTTGTCGGACAATTTAATTTTGCAGAACCAGCCTTTGCCTTCGGGGTCTTCGTTGACGGTTTCAGGTGCGTCAGCGAGATCGCCATTGCCTTCGGTCACTTCACCGGCGACTGGCGCATAGACGTCGGACGCGGCCTTCACGCTTTCGACCACCGCCATATCGTCGCCTTTGCCGAAACTGACGCCGGCTTCCGGGACTTCCACGAACACCACATCGCCGAGCTGTTCAGCCGCGTATTTGGTGATCCCAACTGTGCCGGTGTCTCCGTCGACAGCAATCCATTCATGGTCTTCCGTAAAATAAGTGCTCATCTCTCTCACCCCGTTAGCGTTTATAATTTGGTTGAACGAAAGGCAGCGCGCAGACTTCTGCTGCGCGGGCTTTGCCCCGGACCATTAGGTCAATCTTTGTGCCTGGCGCGGTCAGATTTGCGCGGACATAGCCCATGGCAATTGGTCGATCGACGCTCGGGCCAAAGCCGCCCGAAGTGACGATGCCGACGCGCTCGCCATTAACATGGATTTCGGTGCCTTCGCGGGCTGGCGCGCGCTCCAGCGGCTGAATGCCAACGCGCTTTTCAGCTGGGCCATCGACAAAGGCTTTCAGGATGCGCTCAGCGCCTGGGAAATCTGCTCGCTCGCGGCGAGATTTCTGGATCACCCAGCCCAAATCTGCTTCGACGGGATCGCGGCTCGCATCCATATCGTGACCGTACAAACAGAGCCCGGCCTCGAGGCGCAGGCTGTCGCGAGCGCCGAGGCCAATTGGTTTCACGCGCTCATCAGCGAGGAGCTGTTTTGTGAATTCAACGGCCGCGTCGGCAAAGATCAGGATCTCAAATCCATCTTCACCGGTATAGCCGCAGCGTTGGACGCCGCAGCGCACATCATTCCAGTACATGCGATTGGACTGCATGAAGGTCATGTCTTCGCAGCCGGGGAAATAGTCTTTCAAGACCTCTGCCGCGCGCGGGCCTTGCAGCGCAAGCAAAGCGCGATCATCGGCCCGGGTTAGCACCGCCTCGGCACCGAGCTTCTCCTCAAACAAGGCCCAGTCCTGATGCTTCACCGCGCCGTTCACGACGATATAGAGCACGCCCTGCAGCTCAGGTACCTCCGGGCGCGTAATGATCAGATCATCGAGAATACCGCCCTCTTCATTCAGGAGCACGGTCAGACGCGACCGCCCAGGCTTCAAGCTCGCAATCGCGCTCGGGACAAGTTTCTCGATCTGAGCCGCGATCTTCTCATGCGCGCCGTCTTCGCCGATCCCGTCTTTCAGCGAGAGAAAACATGGCCCCATATGCGAGACATCGAAGAGGCCAGCCTGCTCGCGGGTCCACAAGTGTTCAGGCTTCACGCCTTCGAACTGGACCGGCATTTCATAGCCCGCGAACGGCACCATCTTGCCGCCATGCTCAACATGCAGATCATAAAGCGGCGTTCGCTTTAGCGTCTCGGTCGTTTGGTCTGCCAATCGCGGCGCCTTCCAAAGCAGGACAAATCACGCGTAAAGCGGACCTGTGCTGCCCCCGCTGTCTTGGCGCCTGAGAGATTCCGCCCCCGATCCAGTCGTGGGCTTGCTCCTTCGGCGAGGCTGCCGCGTATCGCGCGCCTCTTTCCAGCGTGTTGAACCCGTTCCGGTCCTTTTGCCTGAGCGTTTCCGGGGCGGTTGCGCCTTCGGCGATCGGGAGTTCGATTCTCTCCCGGAACGGATCTAATGAGCGTTAGCTAGTCCGAATCCGGGAGAGCGACAAGTCTAATGTCAGCTAGGCAGCGGCGATTAGTCGACAATCGTCAAAGCGGACAATTGGCTGGCAATCGCTGCATAAGCATTGAGCAGTTCTGTGCCATTGTCGGCGTCGAAGAAGCGACTGTCATCGCCAGTGCAGTTTTTAAGCGTGTCCTTGGCATCGTTTGGGGCCTGAAACGCCACCGCATAGACCAAGACACCTTCATCGCGCATTTCGCCACACATACGGCGTGCTTGCTGGTTGCTGTCGCCCTGGCTCGCCTCGTAGCGGCGGTTGAACTGACCATCTGTCATCAAAATGACTGCCTTGACCGTTTCTGGGTCCGAGTAGCTGAGAGGCTTCGATGCCGCTGGCCAAATTGAACTCCAATCGGGTGCAATCAGATACCAAGACCACGCCACACCGAGGTGACCCGCTGTCCAACCGTTCGCCGATAGCTTGTTAATCTCTTGCTCAAACAGAGTGAGATTACTGGTCAGAGGCAATAGGCTCGAACTGGGGCAGGATCCCGCATCATCGCCAACCCAGCGGTTAAAGTCTGGATCATCATCATCCCAGGCAGCAACGCCTGTCCGTTCGGACACGCAGACTTTATCAAGTCCGTCCCCATCACGGTCATCATCGTCAGGACGCCCAAGCGCTGCATTGCCATACAGCCCCGCATTCACTGAGGTTGCGTAAGACACAAATGAAATGCGAACGCGGTCGCCGGTGGCTGGATTGATCAGCGTATTGGCAGCCGTAATCGCGGCCGTTTTCAAGTTGTCCAACTTGCTGCCGCTCATCGAGCCCGACACATCCAGCATCAGTGCCAAATCGAGTCTGGTCAGATTGGCCTTTGAGGTCGCGCCATTAGTGACACCCATGCTGTGCGGGGTAATTGAGCCCCCAATCAGGGTCCCGATGGTACAATCAGAGCTGACACGAACCGTGCCCGCTGCACGATCGATTGCAACCTGCGAACTGAGGCAGGCCATATCGCTATGTGTGCTCTCTAAGTTCGCACTCAGCGAATTGAGCGCAACTTCACGAATGGTGGCATCGGTGACCGAGGCATCTTCCATCGCACGGGCGCCGGCCAATGAAGCGGCGTCAATCGCTGATTGGAGATGGCGGTCTGCGGTGACTTGGCGGGATAAATCCACCGACGCACCGACAACAATTAAGACTGGAACCAACGCAAGCGCCAACAAGATCGCAACGTTGCCACGTCGGTCCTCTCGCCACGCTTTGAAACAATGAGAGTACATTTTTCACGTCCTTCGCGCCAAATTGGCACAATCACCCACAATTCCCGTGTCAGGCGAGCAATAGACGTGCCAATTCGCGCGCTAAGGGCAGTCGAAAAACGGCGATTTAGAGTAAGTTTCGCGCTACACTGGGACTATTGCCTCAAGGCGCTCCAGGCGCGAAAGCCGCTGGCCATCTCTGTGAAACGCCCAGACGCCACAACGCGAACAGAAGCCCTATTCAATCAGGCCAATACCAAGAAAGTCACGCGCGATTTGCTCGTATAGGCCCGTTAGTTCGCTCGAAACATTCGTTGTTAAGAAGCGCGATGGATCATCCGCACAGTCACGAAGTACTCTTTCGGCGTCAGTGTTCGTCCCATAGCCAATTGCGTAAATCGTGATGCCAGCAGCACGCATGTTCTCACAATACTGCCTGGCTGCATTATTTGGGCGTGCTGTCTCGTGGGCCCAGTTGTCGCCTGTGAATTGTTCCTCAAAGCCGAATTGAAAGAAACCATCGGTCATCAAGATGACGACTTTGGGTCGGTTCGGGTCTCCATAAGGGTGCGGCGCATGATCGGCTGCTCCCCCAAAAGAGGTATTCGTCCAGACGCTAGTCCAGTTCGGAGATAGCAGGTACCAAGCCCAAACAATCCCCATATGACCTGCCGTGTTGGTGCCTGACCGGTTATTGATCGAAGACCGCTGCAGGCCGTCAATCGCGGCTTTCGCGGTCGCAACGTCTCCAACCAATGGCAAAATCGGTGAATCCGGGCATGATGTTTCTGACGGTTGAACGAAAGACCCCGCCGCTCCACGGGTGATAGCGTCTGCGGCGGTAATGACCGAGCCAACGTAATTTCCAGCGACTGGCTCGGCATCCGTATAGGTATCAGGGCCGGTCCGTTCGGTCACGCAGACCCGCTCTATCACTGAATGCGGGCGCGTTTCGTTATCACCTTCAGGATCATCACCAGAGCTGCGTCCCGTGACCAGATTTCCAAAATCACCTGCATTCACCCCAGACGCAAACGGTGCAAGGGCGACGCGTCCACCTTGAGCACGCTGATCACCGATAATCACTTCGGCCGCACGTTTCGCGGCCGCTTTCAAGTCCGCCAACTCAGCATTGCTCATAGATCCAGACAGATCCACGACCATTGCAACATCCGCAATTTTGTGACGCGCACCAGCGATTGCATCGGCGCTTACACCGATCTCACTGCTTCCCATGATCCCGGGGCCAAATGTCATAGGGATCGAACACGAGGCTCCTATCTCGACCGATAGAGTCGTCCGATCGGCGGTGACCTGGTCGATTGCGCAAGTCGCATCGTTAGGCGCTTGCGAAAGATTGGCGAGAAACGACTCTCTTGCGATGGATTCAGCGAGCGTGGTTGAGAAGTCGGTTTTAAACGACCGCGCACCCGCCAAGACCGCCGCATCGACAGCATGTTGAAGATGTTGCTTGAGGCTGACCTGTCGCGTCCCATCGATCGCAAAACCGGCGACGGCCGCCAAAGGCAATAGCATAATTGCGAATGTAATAGACGTATTCGCGCGAAAATCGCACCAAAAGGCGCGGACATTGGGTGGTCTCACGTACCGGCTCCCTCTTGCGCTTCTTTTGAAGTCGCAATGTGCCCCTAGTACGTGAGTTCAATTTCTAGACGAGGGAGTTAACAATTCCGCTACCAGAAATTGTTGAATTTGTCCGACTTTACCGGCGCTTGTTTGGTCCCATGAAGCCGAACAAGTGACCAGCCACTTTCCGCATTTGGATTTCCTCGCTGCCTTCGGTGATCCGGTAGCGGCGGTGATGGCGGTAAATGTGCTCGAACGGTTTGTGCCGCGAATAGCCGATCCCGCCATGCACCTGCATCGCTCGGTCGGCCGCATTACAACACAGACGATTGGCCCGGTAATTACACATCGAGACTTTGTCCGAGAGACGCTGAGCCACTTCAGGCTTGGTCATCTGATCCATCTCCCAAGCTGTCTTGAAGATCAGAAGTCGAAGCATTTCTGCTTCAGATGCCAATTCAACGAGCGGGAATTGGATCGCTTGATTGACGGCCAAAGGCTTGCCAAACGGTTTGCGGGCTTGGGCATAGTCAACACTTTCATCGATACAATAAAGCGCTGCCCCAACAGAGCTCGCAGCTTGCCGGATCCGGTTCTCATGAACGAAATGCTGCGCCAGGGCGAGGCCGCCTTCCGCTGGTCCAAACAAGGCGCTTTCAGGCACCCAAACATCCGTCAGCGAGACCCGTGGGTGGTCCGTCGGCATGTTGAAGGTCCAAAGATACTCCTCAATCTTCACGCCTGGATCGTCGGCTGGCACGAGCAAACAGCTAATGCCCCGCGCATCGCCATCCTCCCCGCTTGTGCGAACGAAACACATCATGTGCGTGGCGACGTGCATGCCGGTCGTCCACATTTTCTCGCCATTGATCAGCCAACCATCGACGCCGTCCCGTTTCTCGCGCTTGGCCACCGTATCCATATGGGTGGCGTCCGAGCCATGCTCCGGTTCAGTCAATCCAAAGGTCGCGATGAACTTTCCGTCCAATGCGTCCTGGATCAGGTGTTTCTGCTCCGGCCGCGCGAAGTCTCGAAGCATCAAGATCTGCGGATAGTTCGCGACGATGGAGTGCTCATTCTGGAGGTCATTGTGGAGCCCTAGTCCCTTGCGCGCGAGATGCTCACGAATGATCGCCATGGCGAGATTGGAGCCATCCTGGCCACCATATTCTGACGGCAATGCGAAGCGGAAATGTCCTGCTTCATCAGCGCGGCGCTTGGCCTTCCGCAATAGCTGCTCCCATTCCGGGCGCGGGAGGCCGCCATTCTCGAAATCGGTTCTCGCCCATTCGCGGCGATGGTCAAAGAAGCGAATATTATCGTCTTCTTGTTCCAGCGGCTTGATCTCGTCTTCGATGAATTGGTCCAGAACGTCTAAATAGTCCGCGATATCCTGTGGGATGTTGAAATCCATGAAACCTCTCCTGCAGCCTAAATTGAGGATATATCCCGGGCACGGACCGGCAATCCGCTTCGTCGCGTCAATGAAAACGTGTCTTCGCGCGCTCAACTGACAGGATCTGTCATCAGATTTCGCACATGCAGCACATTTTATATGGACTGAATGATTGACTTATTATTCAGTGATTATATGTTCTCAAAGGTCAGATGAAGACATCGACACAGGCGTCACGCCGCCCATTAAGAAAGGTTTCCTCCCATGATCCGCACGATTACCGCAGCCTCATTCGCTCTTGCTCTGACCGGAACCGCATTCGCTGGCACCGCTTTCACTGCAAAGCTTGAAACACCAATGCCAAAAGCCGAGAAAGTCGTTGCGGCAAAGGCCCTCTGGAACTGCGAAGCAGACACATGTGTCGCTGAACTCAAGCGCAAGACCGTTCGCGTCAGCACATGCAAGAAAGTCGTCAAGGAAGTCGGCAAACTGGCTGAATTCTCAAACGCTGACGAAACCCTGTCTGAAGATGATCTTGCGCGCTGTAACGCCGTCGCAAAATCATAAGCAAATTATTCAACTTACTCTCCCTCGAAGGGTCGCTTCTTTTGAAGCGGCCCTTTTTTTTTGTGCGAAGCATCTAAAAATCTGACGCAGGCGTCACCTCAAAAAAGTTTGCTTTCCTCTGCGCCAAGACTGGTGGTCTCTTTCCATAGACCCAACAGGAGGAAGAAACCGCATGCCGATTGAAGCCGTTCGAACCCCAGATGAGCGTTTCGCAACCCTGCCCGACTATGGCTTTGCGCCGAACTACGTGGAGACCTTGCCCGGCTATGAGGGGCTGCGGGTGCATTATCTCGATGAGGGTACAAGAGACGCGGATCGGACGTTTCTTTGCCTTCATGGCCAGCCAACCTGGTCGTTTCTATATCGCAAAATGATTCCGGTCTTCGTCGAAAGCGGTGCACGGGTGATCTGCCCCGATTGGCTGGGCTTTGGCCGCTCCGATAAACCGGTTGAAGACGAGATCTACACTTTCGATTTCCACCGCAACATGATGGTCGCCTTTATCGAAGCGCTGGACCTGAAGAATATCACGCTGGTCTGTCAGGACTGGGGCGGCATTCTCGGCCTCACAATCCCTATGGATATGCCAGAACGATTTGAACGGCTCATCGTCATGAACACAGCCATTCCGGTCGGCCAAACCCCAGGTGAAGGTTTCGAAGCTTGGCGGGCCTATAACCGGACGCAGCCTGATATGGATGTTGGCGCTTTGATGCAGCGCGCCACGCCGATCCTGAGCGCTGCTGAGACAGCCGCCTATGCCGCCCCCTTCCCGGACCAAAGCTACAAAGCCGGCGTGCGCCGGTTTCCAGAATTGGTGATGACCGATCCAGACATGGACGGCGTCGAAACGGCAAAACGGGCGGCGGCCTGGTGGTCTAATGACTGGCGCGGCAAAAGCTTTATGGCGGTCGGCGTTCAAGACCCCGTGCTAGGCCCAAATCAGATGCAGGACCTACAGGCCACGATTGCTGGCTGTCCAGACCCCGTAATGATCGAAGAGGCAGGCCATTTCGTTCAGGAATGGGGCGCACCGATCGCCCGCGCGGCACTCACTGAATGGGGTGACCTTAGCTAGCTCGGATCACGCGTCGGCGCGATGCGGGCAACCCCCGCTTTGTCCAATTCCGGTCCAAGCCGACCGCTGATCCAGAAAAAGAACATCCTGAAGTCACTGACCAGTGACCAAAGCGGATGCGTGAACGTCGCCGGTTTATTGCGCTCAATAAAGGCATGGCTGACCCAGGCGAAGAAGTAACCTGCAAGCGGCATCGCTGCCAACCAGAGCCATTGTTGAAGCGCGATAGCCGCTGCGCCAATTGCGATAACAAGCGCCGTGCCGATATAATGGAATTGGCGTGTTCCCGGGTCAGCATGTTCTTGCAGATAGAACGGCCAAAACTCTTCGTAATTTGCTTTTCGCTCTGACATCTAAGCTCTCTCAAAGGCTGGCGGGGCAATGCATCATACTTTTTAACAGCAAGATCGACCAAGAAAAAAGGCCCAACCGTGAGGTCGGGCCTTTCTTGGAATAGATATCAACCGCCTTACTGGACGATGATTGTCACTTCTGAACGACGGTTCAGTGGCTCACGAACACCGTCATTTGTGGCTTTCGCGAGATCGTCTTCGCCGCGACCGTCTGTGTCAATCGCTTCAGCAGCGATGCCGCGAGCCTGCAATGCGTCAGCGACGACAGCCGCACGGCGCGCTGAGAGACGCTGGTTGTACGCAGACGCACCAGATGTGTCAGTATGACCAACAATCGTCACGTCACCGGTTGAGCAATCTTCACGGTCACGAATGTTTGCGATCGCTTGATCGACCACCGCAGAGGCCTGACTTGTCAGGTCCGCACGGTCCCACTCGAAGTAAACCACGAAAGCCTGGTTCACAGTTGAGCAAGGCGCAACTGGAGCAACCTCAGCCTGCGTCGGAGGCGGTGGCGGAGGTGGCGGTGGTGGCGGTGGTGGTGGAGGCGGTGGTGGCGGTGGAGGTGGTGGTGGAGGCGGTGGTGGTGGCGGAGGTGTCGCCCCAAACGCATAGCGCAGACCAAGCGTAAAGCTGTGATCTGTATAGTCCGCATCGTAAGATACGCCCGCACCAACTTCATTTGTACCAGCGAAGGTCAGATCCTGAACACTGAACAGGCGGTAGCCTGCGTCCAGCGTCAGTTGTTCTGTTAGGTTATACCCAATTCCCGCAAGACCTTGAATAGCCAGACCTGTTTCATCATCCATGAAACCGTTAGCACCGAAGACTTGCAATGGGTTGCCAGCGCCATCTGTACTTACCGCTGCAAGGTTGCGAGCGTCCGCAGAGATTTTTGCTGCACCGATACCAGCACCGATATAAGGCTGAAAACTACCTTCACGATTAAAGTCGTAAAGGGCATTGACCATAAGATCCCAAGCCTGAACGCTACCGTCTTTATGAGCGCTGTAAATCACACGATCATTTGGGCCAAAAACGTTAGCTGGGAGACCAGTACCGTTAATTCCACTGCTGACGTCGAGTTCACCGTCGCGATAGGTTACAGCTGTCTCGAGACGGAAACCGTTCCCGAAACCATATCCAATGCCCAAGCCGCCGAGCAGGGCTTCATCCGGATCGGAATCGCCGCCAAGCGTGAATGGGACATTGTTTTCAGCGTCATGATCAAGTTTGCCGTCAAAGACGACGCCGAGATCTGCGCGGCCGTACCAGCCGTCGTCGGCCTGGGCGACAAAGCCCGTCCCGGCGAGTGCTGCCGCAGCGGTTGCGCACATGAGAGTTTTTTTCATACTCTTCCCCTTGTGTCTGCCGTGACAACACCATTGTTTCACGACCGCAGGAATTTACGGACCATTCCGTATGAATTTGTCTCTAATGAGTTTTCTCAACAAGCGCGAGACATGGTTACATAAGAAAAGACGTCCGATGACCTTTTTTAATCTGGCGCGGCGGAATTGCAACAGGAACGGACGGAATCTTGTCCTCTCAGTGTCTCAATTTCGCCTTAGATTTTAGCGGTTCAGCCGCGTTAATCGTTAAGCGTCCGTCCGCGCTGTGTGACGGCCTTACGGGCCGCCTCAACGCTCTGTGCTGTTACGCCTGCGGCATGTTCAGCAGAACGCGTCACTTCAAGCCTCTGGCCCTCACCAAATGAGGTTGCGAATCCATCATCGATGATTTTTTTGTAATTTCGCAGCAGGACCGGATCGCAAGTCGCCATCTCATGGGCGAGCTTCTTCGCTGCTGGCAGAAGGTCGTCTGCCGCACAAACGCGGTTCACAAGGCCCCAGCGCTCAGCCGTCTCAGCGTCCAGGAAATTACCCGAGAAAGACAGCTCTTTGGCACGGCTGATCCCGATCAAACGCGATAGTTTTTGGCTGAGGCCCCATCCTGGCATGATGCCAACGCGGGCATGCGTATCGGCAAATTTCGCGTTCTCGGAAGCAAGCAAGACATCACACATCAGCGCCAGTTCAAACCCGCCCGTGATCGCAAATCCATTGATCGCTCCTATGATCGGCCATGGGAAAGAGGCGAGGCCCTTGGCAAGATCGATCTCGCCGCCATCCGCGCCAAGCGCAAAACCGGTTTGCCCGGCTTCTTTCAAGTCGACACCCGCTGTAAACGCGCGCCCCGCCCCAGTCAGAATTGCGACGCGAACCGTGTCATCTTCGGCCAGTTTCGCAAAGGTCTGTACAATCTCAGCGCGCAGCGCGCGGCTCAACGCGTTCAAAGCGTCAGGACGGTTCATGGTGACGACCGCCACCGGACCGTCGCGTTCAACTAATACGATATTCTCAGACATGCTGATCTCCTGACATTCAAACCTGAAACTCCTTGCGCCAAACGCCCTTGCGGAAACCAAGGCCTAAGCGGCGGGCGCTTCGTCTTTGCGGATAAACCGCCGATAGAGCGCAATCCCGAGCCCAATCAGCGCGATCAAAGCCGCCGGAATAAAGGTCGCAAGCTTGAGCGGCGTCATAATGGCTTTCAGCCAAATCAAACTCTCATCGCCTGAGAGAATGAATAATTGTACTGTGTTTTCAACTACATCCGCTGGAATACAAATGAAGGCGGGGAGCGCGAGAAACGGTCCAGCTTTACCGAAAAAGCGTAGCGCCATGCCTGCGAAGAAACCGCCATAGGCGAGCGGGTAGAAGTAATCGAGCACAAGCGTCATCCACCAATGCGCGGATCGCTGCTCTGGTGTCATCGCGGCGACCACGGCGCGAATCTGGTCGGGATCGCTGATCTCATCGATGATGTGAAGGTCATAGGCCTGAATCCAAGCGCCGAAACCCAGGGTCAGTGCAAGAAATGCCAGTCCCAGGACGATAATCGTCTTCCCGTTCGTCAAAAACGCTTTCATCTGACTCTACTGCTCCCCAACGAGTATTTCTGGTTCCACACCCTGGTCTTTCACCAAGGCGACAAGCGCGTTTTGGATCTCTACGAGCTGTGCCTCGTCCGTTCCGCGCGCAATCAAGGCTACGCCGTGATCCTTCACAGTTTTGAACCAAGGATAGGATCCGATACTGACCGCTTCATATTGATCGGACAGCTGGCCGAGCGCTTCGGCGAGCTCCCCTTCCCGCAAATCAGCGCCCCGAACCGTCACGCTTTTGACCACGGCACCGGTTTTCAGGCGGTGGCCGATATCTCCCAACATGCCTTCAACGATTTTCGGAACCCCTGCGAGCGTGAACACATTGCCCGTTTGAAAGCCGGGCGCGCCGGATACAGGGTTGTCGATCAGGCTCGCCCCGTGCGGAATACGCGCCATGCGGCGGCGTGCAGGCGTGAACTCTGTGTCCATCTCCGCGTATCGCCCGGCGAGCATTTTCGCGACCTCTGGGTGCTCTCCAATCTCGACCTCGAAGGCCGCTGCAATCGCATCGGCGGTGATGTCATCATGGGTTGGGCCGATCCCGCCCGTGGTGAACACATAAGTATAGGTCGCCCGCAGCGCATTCACGGCCTCAACAATGCGGTCGGTTTCATCCGGGACGATTCGAACTTCGCGCACCTGAATGCCATAAGGCGCTAAAAAGCCGGCAATGGTTTGCGTGTTGATGTCTCGGGTGCGCCCGGACAGGAGTTCGTCCCCTATCAGGCAGATCGCGGCGGTTACAGGAGCAGTCATCGCCCTTGCCTAAACGATACGAGCTTCGAAATTCAACATAAATCTCATTCGCACACGCCGCAGCACCTCTCGCTTGACGGCTATCAGAAATCGACCCACCTCACAGGCTATGGCAAAACCAGATATTCAAATTTGGACCGACGGCGCATGTAGCGGCAATCCAGGACCTGGCGGCTGGGGCGCGTTGCTCGTCGCGGGTGGCAAGCGAAAAGAGCTGCATGGCGGCGATCCTGACACGACCAATAACCGTATGGAGCTTATGGCGGCAATTGAAGCGCTCAACGCGCTCAAAAAGCCAAGCCAAGTCACGCTGCATACTGACAGCACCTATGTCAAAGATGGTCTGACCAAGTGGATCCATGGCTGGAAGCGCAACGGTTGGAAAACCGCGGCGAAGAAGCCGGTGAAAAACAAAGACCTCTGGCAGGCCCTCGAAACGGCTTGCGACCGCCATGAGATTAAATGGGTCTGGGTCAAAGGTCATGCCGGCGATGAAGGTAATGAGAAAGCCGATGAGCTGGCCCGCCTCGGCGCCGAAGAGGCCAAAGGTTCATAACGCGATTGTGAGCCTGCGCGCGGCCTCAACATGATACGAAACGCCCTCCATTGAGAGGAGCTCCCATGAGACTATTTTTAGCTGCATCTGCCGCCGCTTTGATCGCTGCTTGCGGTCAAGCTGAGGTTCCTGCCTCCGAACGCGCGGCGGTTACCGCGCCTGCGGAAGATATAAAAGTGCTTGCTGTGATGAGTTATGCCGACTGGTGCGGCAGCTGCAAGGCGCTCGACCCGAAAGTGAAAGCCGTTCAGGCGGCAAACACGTTTGATGGCGTCGAGTTCGCGACCATCGACTATACGAGCCGCGATGCGGACGCTTTCTTTGCGGATGCCGAAACGCTCGGTGTCGCTGATGCAATGCGCGCAACTTTTCCAGATTCGGTCAAAACCGGTCGACTTTACCTCGTAAACCTCGACAGCGGCGAAGTCGTCGGGACGGTAGATAAATCTATGGATGAAGCCGCCATCACAGCCGCCATCACTGAGGCCGCTGCACTTTCTTAAAAAAAATTTCTGACCTTTGTCAGGATCGCCTCCCTTCATTCGTCTTGTTGACAGATCCAGCAATCACGCAGGATCTTGAACACAAGACCTCTGGAGGGAGGATTTTATTATGGCTAAGTTTGTTTTGATGCTGCCGCACGCCCCGGATCGCTACACAAAGCTCGGGGAAGAAGATTTCATGGACCTGATGAAAGACTATATCGGTTGGGTCGAAGAAATGAGTGCGAAAGGCAAATTCGAGGGCGGCGAAAAGCTTCTCGATGAAGGCGGCAAAATCGTCACCAATAAGTCCGGCTCAATTGAGGTGCATGACGGCCCATTTGCTGAGGTCGCGGAAATCCTTGGCGGCTATATGGTCATCAATGCTGAGGACTATGATGAAGCGGTCGAGATTGCGCGGTCTCACCCGCACATGAAGCATAATGAGACCATCATCGTTCGCCAGACCGACGCGTCCGCAGACGAATGAGCGTCGCTGGTGACATCCACAAACTGCTAGACGAAACCGTCCGGCGTGAGCGAGGCTGGTTAATCTCCAGCCTCGTCTCAAAATTTGGGCCTGGCAAAGTCGAGCTCGCTGAAGATGTTGCGCAAGATGCCATCGTAAAGGCGCTCGCCACCTGGCCTTACAAGGGCGTCCCCGACAATCCACGCGCCTGGCTGCGCCGCGTCGCTGGTAATGCCGCGCTCGATCGCGTCCGGCGATCAGCGAGAGAATTTGGCGTAGATGATGACTGGGACTTCGCCACGGAAGAGCATGACGTCATCACGCCATCGCTGAGCGATCCTGAGCTGGATCTGATGGTGCTCTGCTGTGATCCGGCGATTGAGCCAAGAGACCAACTCTTCCTGGCCTTGAAGACCGTATGCGGGTTTACCGCCGCCGAGACCGCCGCTTTGTTCTTTATGACAGAGGATGCGCTTTTTCAGCGCCTCGCCCGTGCCAAACGCAAACTCAAAGCGCAATCTGGCAACCTTGCCCGGTTTCCAACTCGATTTGCCCTGAAAGCCCGCCTACCGCAGCTCTTAAAGGTCATTTATCTGATGTTCGCCTGGGGCTTTCTGCCAAGGCGGGGCGAAGACCTTGTCCGCGAAGACATCTGCCGTGAAGCACTCCGGCTCTCTGATGGCTTGTTCGCCGCGACTGAGGGCAAAGCAGCGGGGCATCACGCTCTGCATGCGCTGCTCCTGTTTCAGATGTCGCGACTGCCTGCGCGTGTTTCGGGTGAAGGACGCTTAATAACGCTGGAAGATCAGGACCGCACCCGCTGGGATAAGGAGATGATCTTTGATGGGGTCCAACATCTCGGCGCGGCGAAATCGAGCAATGACCTGACCCGATATCATTTGGAGGCGGGTATCGCCTCCCTGCACGCTCAGGCGCCGATATGGGAGGAGACAGATTGGGCGAGCATCTCGCGCCTCTATGAACTTCTGAACGCGCGTACGCCGTCGCTGCCAGTGCTTGTAAACTGGGCTGTGAGTTTGATGCTGCAAGGCGATCTAGAAGGCGCGGGACAGCGGCTACTAGCTGCTGGAGATCAAGCAGGCGCGCAAAAGCTCCCCGCCTATCACCTCGCCCGCGCCAAACTTGCCGATCTCACAGAAGATCGCGCAAGCGCCCGCGCCGCGCGCGAACAGGCCAAGGCCTGCCAAGTCTCAGCGCCGGTCGCGGAGTTCATTGAACGCGAGCTTGGTTTTGGAGAGTAAACACTCTTAAGCCGTGAGCACTCTATCTCCATGCTCTGCCCAGCTCGACTGGGCAGTCCATCACGTGAAGGCGCGACTATAGATCGGGAGCGATCTTTTCACTCCCGATCTGGTGGCAATTTTGGGAGCTGGACCCCACGGACAAGCCGTGGGGAGCGCTGGGAGATACCAGCGTGGGTAATCCAAAAGTGCAGACCCTAAGCGTCGCCGAAGCGGCCGTCCTCGATGATAGCGTCATAGTCCGCTTGGATTTGTGCATATTTCATATCGATGCCGATTTTCATCGTCTTGTGCGTGAAGATATAGAGTCGGTCCGCCTCGACACATTCGGCCACCCAATCAGCGACGGCATTTGGGTCTAGACCGCCACGGATAACTTCATTCATCATCTGGAATTGCGGATCATCCTTCGCCTGCTCAGCGGTCACATCGCTGGACGGCGCGCCAAAGCCGGTCGTGTGGATGTTCGTATTCACCCAGCCAGGGCACAGAACGCTAACGCCAATCTTGTGCGGCATAAGCTCTGCTTTCAGTCCCTCAGAATATCCAACCACCGCGTACTTAGTAGCATTATAAGGCCCCATACCACCAGGCGCGACATGACCTGCCATAGACGCGGTATTGATGAAGTGTCCGCCCTCGCCATGCGACTGGATCAGAGGCGTGAAGACCTCGACGCCATACACGACGCCGAGCAAGTTGATATCGACGATCCATTTCCAGTCTTCGATCGGGATTTCACCCGGCTGCCCGCCTTTGCCGACGCCAGCATTGTTCGCGACGATATGGACTTTGCCGAAATGATCGATGGTCGCTTGAGCGGCGGCTTTGACCTGCTCAACATCCGCAACGTCGCAAACGACGGAGGCAATCTCATTGCTGTCTTTAGACAGCTCTGCCACGGCCTGGCTCAGGCCTTCTTCGTCCCGGTCCGCGAGCATCACGCGAGCGCCGCGTTTCAAGAAGCTTCGCGCCATGGCAAGCCCCAGCCCGCTTGCGCCGCCAGTGACGAAGGCAACGCGTCCTTGGATATCGCTCATTTCAAGTCCTCCTATAAGAAACGGCCTGCTAGGTATGCCCCACAGGCCGTTTCCATGTCTTCAGTTTAAGCGGTTCGCCTTAAGCGCTGACCGTGCCTTTGACGAAGCCAGCGAGGCGCTCATTGATGATCTGATCGGCCTCAACCATGATCCGGTCGATGAGTTCCTTACAGGTCGGGATGTCATAGATCAGGCCCGCAACCATACCGCAAGACCAAGCGCCTGCATCCATATCGCCTTCCATCATGATGCGCGGATAAACACCGGCAACTTCTTCGATGATGTCTTCGAATTTCAGGTCAGCGCCAAGCGCTTTCTCTTTCTCAAGCAGGCGCTCAACCGCATCATTGGTTAGCACGCGCTCCGTATTGCGCAGCGGGCGCATAACCAGGCGTGTATCAAGCTCAGAGGCGGCGACAATTGCCTGTTTCACATTCTCATGCACCGGCGCTTCTTTGGTCGCGATGAACCGCGTGCCCATATTCATGCCTTCGGCGCCCATTGCCAGAGAGGCTACAAGTGAGCGGCCATCGGCCTGACCACCTGACGATACGAATGGAATGTCCAGCTCATCGGCAGCACGCGGCAGCAGGATCATGTTTGGAACATCATCCTCGCCCGGGTGACCGCCGCACTCGAAACCATCAACTGAGACCGCGTCACAGCCAATGTCCTGCGCCTTCAAAGAATGGCGCACGGAGGTACATTTATGGATGACTTTGATGCCTGCATCCTTGAGGTGCGGCAGCACTTCAGCGGGGTTACGGCCCGCTGTTTCGACGACCTTCACGCCGCCATCAATGACCGCTTTTACAATCGCTGGGTAATCTGGCGGGTTCAGGGTCGGCAGGAACGTGATGTTCACGCCGAACGGCTTGTCCGTCATGTCGCGGCACTTTGCGATCTCATTAGCGAGGTCAGCCGGGGTCTTCTGGGTCAGACCCGTAATGATCCCGAGGCCTCCAGCGTTTGAAACGGCCGCAGCCATTTCCGCGAAGCCGACATAATGCATACCACCCTGGATGATCGGGTGCTCGATACCAAACATTTCGGTGATGGCGGTTTTCATTCGAGTCTCCTCCTTGTTCTCGGCCACAATGTCCCTCAAACTGCAGCGAAACAAGTCTGACTTAGGGGAAGCGAGATGCCAATGAAATTGTTTCTGCATGGGGTTCCAGACACACCTAGCATGTGGGACCCGCTGATCGCAGAACTTGGCCTCGGCACGGACGAATATCTCGCCCCCGCAATGCCAGGCTTTGTCACCCCGCCGCCGCAGGGTTTTGGCTCAACCAAGGAAGAGTATGTCGATTGGTATATTTCAGAGATTGAAACGACCCATGCCGCGCAAGGTCCGGTCGACTTAGTTGGCCATGATTGGGGCGCGATCATCACTGTCCGTGCAGCAAGCCTGAAACCAGAGCTGGTGCGAACCTGGTGCGTGGCCAACGCGCTGCCACATCCAGACTATAAGTGGCATTCCATGGCCCGGATGTGGCAGACGCCCGTGATTGGCGAGATGATCACTGCGATCACCCGCAAGGAGCAGCTTTGCAAAGCCCTGCATGCGTCTGGAATTCCCGCCGATCTCGCTTCAAAAGAGGCGAGCCATTGGTCATCGCACATGAAGAAGTCCATCCTCCGGCTTTATCGCTCCGCCAAGACCGCGGGCACCGATTGGTGGCCGGAGACCGAGAACCTGCCTGAACGGGGCATGGTGTTCTGGGGCGTGGATGACCCATATGTTCCGGTCGAGATCGCCGATAAATTCTGCGCTGCGACAGGCGCGAAGCTCCTAAAGCAAGAGAAAACCGGGCACTGGTCGATCATCGAGCGCGCCGATATCCTGGCAGGCGCGCTAAAGCAGCATTGGGTTTAAGTGCCAAACCCGGTCAAAAACGCCGCGACATTGGCGCCAAGCGCGTCGATCGCATAACCGCCTTCCATACAGATCAGGGTCGGCAGATCGAGGCGCGCAATCAAGCGCGCCATTTCTGTGTATTCCGGCGTCTCAATGCTGAAATAGCTGATTGGATCCCCGGCATAGGTGTCAGCGCCATAAGGCACGATGAGTAGATCCGGTGAAAAGGCCTGCACACGCTCAATCGCTTGGGCGAGCTTGAACTGATATTCGCTCCAGAGCGTTCCGCGCGGCATTGGGAGATTGAGACTGAAGCCAGCCCCCTGCCCCTCACCCGTTTCATCGGCGTGCCCCCAATAGAACGGATAGTCTGTCTTTGGATCAGCGTGGAGAGATACAGTCAGCACATCCTCGCGCGCATAGAAAATGTCCTGCGTGCCGTTGCCGTGATGATAGTCCACATCCAGCACAGCGACTTTGCTCGCTCCCTGCGCTAAAGCTCGCTCCGCGCAGATGGCAGCATTATTTAAATAGGAGTAGCCGCCCATATAGTCTGGCCCGGCATGGTGGCCTGGGGGACGGCAAAACGCGAAGGCCGATTGTGCGCCGTCCATCACATGCTCCAGCGCCGAAAGGGCGGATTGAGCGCTCCAATAGACCGTGTCCCATGTCCCTGCCGCGACCGGCGTTCCGCAATCATAGGCATATTGCCCGAGCTCAGCATCTATCCGCGTCAGGTTTAGCGGGCGACGTCCTTTGATCGGAAACACGTAAGGAAACGCATCGCCCGGACGGCCCGCAGCGACCCAATCGCCGTGCGCCCGCTTCAAAAAGTCGACATAGCCTACCTCATGCACGGCGAGGATTGGCTCCAGGCCAAAATCAGTGGGCACCTCAACATCCTTCAATGCGCCGCGAATGGCATCAACCCGTGCCTGGCCTTCGGCGTGCCGGACGAGCTCTCCATTCTGGAGTTCCAGCGCAGGCGCGTGCTTTGATTGGTGCTCGGAGAAAAAGGCTTTCATGCCGCGAGCCCTAGCATAAGCGACCGGAAATCCTAGCGCGGTTTCGCCTCATCAAATTGCGGAAGGTCATCGGTGATCTCGTGCCAATCGGCTTTTGAACCCGCCCAGACATGCGCCGCAATCGAGACGTCGACCTCACCGGTCAGCCCGCCAATTCGCGGGCGGATGAAGCCAGGGTCGCGATCTATTTTGACGAAGACCGGCGATCCACATTTTGAGCAAAAGTAGCGGCGGATGCCGGGCCCCATCTCATACGAAGTGAGCGCATCCTCGCCAGTGATCATTTCGAATTGCGCCTCCGGGATACGCGCATTGGTCGAAAACGCCGTGCCATTGGCCTGCCGGCATCGCAAACAGTGGCAATAACGTACCTCACCGAGGCTTCCGGTGATCGCGTATTGCACAGCGCCGCAGAGGCATTGTCCTTTTGCCGCCATTGATCCTAGGCTCCATTTCCTCGCTTTGTCTTACTCGTCTTGCCCAACCAATTGCGGTAAAATCGGTGCGACCCGGGTGAGCATGAATTCCTGCTCATAGGCTTCTTCCGGCGCATCGCGAACGGCTTGGTCCAGCGCTTGAGCATCAGAGCCGACCAAGATGCGCCAGCGTTCGTCGCGAACACCTTGCAGGATTATGCTCGCGGCCTCCGCAGGATCGAGACCATTATCGCGGAACGCTTCCCCGCGCGCTTGGGCATCATCTGCGATCTCTGGATCCGTGTTCGGGATATCGTCATCCAAGAGGTCGCCAAACTCACGCATTGTGTTGAGCGCGATATTGGTGCCGATATGACCGGGCATGACGACGCTTGCTTTGAGATGCGGGGCATTGTTGCGGAAATCATTGACCAGCGCTTCAGTGAAGCCTTTGACGGCGAACTTGGCCGCCGAATAAGCGGTATGGGAGGTCTCGGGGCCAAGGCTCGCCCAAAACCCATTCACCGAGCTGACATTGATCATATGCCCCTCGTCCGCGCGTTTCAGGGCCGGTAAAAAGGCGCGCGCTGAATAGTAGACACCGTACCAGCAGACGCCGAAAGTCCGCTCCCAGACATCGCGCGGCGTGTCGACAAAGCTACCGCCTCCGCCGATACCAGCATTGTTAAAAAGGAGATGGATATGATCGGTCTCGTGGCGCTCGAGTGTGTCGTCTCGAAAATCGTTGAGTTGGGCTTCGATCGCGACATCAGCGCGAAACCCTGTCACGCGGACGCCCTGCGGCGCGCCGTCCATGGCGAAGGCGCAGCTTTCTTCCATATCCACTTCGGAGATATCGCACATCGCAACGCTGCAGCCCTCAGAGGCAAGCTGTTTGGCAAGCGCGCGCCCAATTCCGGTGCCGCCTCCCGTAATTACGGCAAGTTTTCCACTAAAGTCTTTCACAGCATCCCTCCTTCAAACTCTTCTATTTGAAAGCAGCGTATGGTCCGGGCGCGGACTTGCCAATGCAGACGCAGGGGCAATCCTATCTGAGTATCCGAGCACGCCCCGATAGCCTTGCGGCGTCTGCGAAAGTTCAAACAAGTCTGTTTACTTTATTTTCTACCTTAGGTGGTAGCAAAATGCCGGTGTTGGAGTGAGTAGTGTTTAATCTACGCTTGAAAAGAGACCCGGGAAACCTGTGGAAGCGCTACAGTATAGCGCTCGTGATCATTCTTGCATTCTTGTTTTCGAGCCACATGATTGAATCCAATGCGCTCGAAAAAGCCGAGCGCGATGCGAAAGTCATCGATCTGAGTAGTAAACAGCGCATGCTGTCATTGCAGATCATTCTGCGGGCGCAGGATTATGTCTTTTACAGTCACCCCGCGACCGTCGAAATGCTGAACGAGACGATCGATGAGTTCGAGTCGGCGCATTTCAAACTCATGGAAGATGCGGCAAAGGAAGCGAGCCTTGGGCACCTCTACATGTCACGCACGCCCTCGACCGATGAGCTGGTTGTAAACTACATCTCCATTGCGCGCGCCATTCCGACGAGCGAGTATCCGCACGCCTTGTTTGCCGAGCTTAAAATGAAAGGCTCAGGCGAGGTCCTAGACCGGCTTGACGAAGCGGTTGCCGCCTTCGAGGACCGGGTTCAATCACAAGCCCAATGGACCCAGCAACTCCAGCAACTCACCCTCCTTTTGATCGCCGCCGTCATTGTGCTCGAAGGCTGGCTGATCTTTCTTCCCGCGCATCGCCTGGTTGAGAAGACGCTCACCGATTTGCGAGCGAACGCTGAAACTGATACGCTGACCCGATTGCGGAACCGCGCGGGATTTGATCGCGACATTGAAACCGCCATGCGAGGGCGCGCCAAGGATGACTCCGCTCTCACACTCATCCTATTCGATCTTGATGATTTCAAAGGCATCAATGATCGCCACGGACATATGACCGGCGACGCGGTGTTAAGGCGGGTTGGGCATCGCGTTTCGCGCCTCAAGAACGTCCTATCCGCAGGCCGCGTTGGCGGCGACGAGTTCGCGATCCTGGTCGATAATGAGCAATGGAATGCCGATGCGCGTTTGGCAGATATTGCCTCTGACATCACGCTCGCCCGAGACATCATTTACCGCCCGATCAATTATCAAGGGCGCGTCATCCATGTCTCTGGTTCGGTTGGCGTGTCCCGCTACCCCGTCGATGCGGAGAACTTGGCAGATCTGCGCCGCAACGCCTCCGCCTCTCTGCTGGACGCCAAGCGGACCGGGCGCAGCAGCCTCTCGGTCTACAACAAACGAATCGATGAAGCGGTCCTTCGGCGCCGAACCATTCAGTCTTCGCTCTTATCGCGCGAATATCAAAACACTCTGACGGTCCACTTTCAGCCCATCGTCGAATCTCGGACTCAACAGATCAAATCGGTGGAAGTGTTGGCGCGCTGGCACCATGAGACTTTAGGACCGGTGAACCCAATTGAGTTTCTGACCATTGGACGCGAATGCGGCCTCGGAGAGGACATCGAGTGGGAACTGCGCGACATGGCGCTTAAACAAATAAAGCCTGCCCTGGCGCAGGGATGGATCGAGAGCCTGTCGCTGAACGTATCTCCGGTCGATTTGGCCGCGGCTGGTTTTGCAGAAGGGCTTTTGGCGCAGATCGCCGAGCACAATGTGCCTTTCGAACAGATTTGGGTTGAGATCACCGAGACTGAGCGCCTTAGCAGTATGGAGCTTGCCGTGAAGAACCTACAGGCATTGTGCCGCGCGGGCGTTCGGATTGCGCTGGATGATTATGGTGTTGGCTATTCTAACATTCACCGCCTGGCCAAGCTGCCCATCCACCGTGTCAAAGTCGACAAGTCGATCATCGCGCATGTCGGCGATAATCCGAAATATGCCGGTGTGTTCAGCTCAAGTGTACAGCTCGCGCGGGCGCTGGGCGCTGAAGTGGTCGCCGAAGGTGTAGAAACCCAGGACCAGCTCACGGAAGTCGAGCGTTATGGTTGTCGCTATATCCAAGGCTATTTCTACTATAAGCCAATGCCAGCCGAAGACTGCCTCGACATCTTAAGCGGCAAAGTCTCCTCCGTCGCCTAACCCGATCGGCGCATATAACGCCCATAGAAAAAGCCCGCACCAGGTAAGGCGCGGGCTTTCATATTTCTACTTAACCGGCGGGACTATTCGTCCATCGCCTCCAGCTCAGCTTCGTAGCGCGCGCGGTCAGCGGCGCCGCGAGCGTCTTCGTCGCGGTCAACCAATTCGATCACAGCGCGCGGGGCGTTGTCACCGTGGCGGAAGCCAGCTTTCAGAACGCGTGTGTAGCCACCGGAGCGGTCTTTGTAGCGCTCACCGAAAACTTCGAAGAGTTTCCGGACAGCCGCTTCGTCGCGAACTTTAGAGATCGCTTGGCGGCGGGCGTGCAGATCACCGCGCTTTGCGAGCGTGATCAGCTTGTCCATAAATGGCTTCATCTCTTTGGCTTTGGGCAGAGTCGTGACGATCTGCTCATGCTCAATCAGAGAGGCTGCCATATTGGCAAACATCGCCTTGCGGTGCGAGGCTGTGCGGTTCAGCTTACGATGTGCAATGCCGTGGCGCATTTTTATCTCCTTGCGTACCCTCTCGGGCAGACAGTTCTATAGGTGGTCGTCATACTTCTTGGCGAGAGCCTCGATGTCTTCCGGCGGCCAATCTGGCACATCCATACCGAGGTGAAGGCCCATTCCGGCCAAGACTTCTTTGATTTCGTTCAGCGACTTGCGGCCGAAGTTCGGGGTGCGGAGCATTTCCGCTTCGGACTTCTGGATCAGGTCACCAATGTAAACGATATTGTCGTTCTTCAAGCAGTTTGCAGAGCGAACAGAAAGCTCGAGCTCGTCGACTTTCTTGAGCAGAACTGGGTTGAAGCCGAGATCGCTCTCTTCTGTCTGGCTAGAGCTTTCAGACTCTGGCTCATCGAACGTGATGAAGAGCTGCAGCTGGTCCTGCATGATACGCGCCGCATAGGCGACCGCGTCTTCAGGCGTGATTGAGCCGTCAGTCTCAACTGTCAGAGTCAGTTTGTCATAGTCGAGGACGGTTCCCTCACGGGTGTCTTCAACTTGGTAGCCAACGCGGCGAACTGGCGAATAGATCGCGTCCACTGGGATGAAGCCGATTGGCGCATCTTCAGGGCGGTTCTCAGTCGCTGGAACATAACCTTTGCCGGTCGCAACGGTGAATTCCATGTGCAGGTTCGCACCATCATCGAGCGTACAAATCACGTGATCAGGGTTCAGGATCTTCACATCACCTGGCGTTTCGATTTGGCCAGCTTTGACCTCACCTTTGCCAGACGCTTTGAGGATCATGCGCTTTGGCGCATCTGAAACCATGTCAACGGCAACTTGCTTCAGGTTCAGGATGATCGTGGTGACATCTTCACGCACGCCCTGGATCGAAGAAAACTCGTGAACAACACCGTCAATCTGGACACCGGTAATCGCAGCGCCTTGGAGCGACGACAGCAAGATGCGGCGCAGCGCATTGCCCAAAGTCGTTCCGAAGCCACGCTCAAGCGGCTCAACAACAAGCTTGGCAACGCGGGCGGCATTACGGCCACCCTCAACAACTGGACGATTCGGGCGGATCAGCGCCTTCCAGTTGCGGTCATTTACGATCATGTCTTCGGCTTCGGTCATGCTCAGCCTTTCTGCAAATTCAGATTAATAACGGACTATACGCGGCGACGCTTTGGTGGGCGGCAACCATTGTGCGGGATCGGTGTGGTGTCGCGGATCGCGGTCACTGTCAGGCCAGCAGCCTGCAGGGCACGAAGCGCGCTCTCACGGCCAGAGCCTGGTCCACGAACGTTGACTTCAACCGTTTGAAGGCCATGCTCCATGGCTTTCTTTGCGGCATCCTCTGCGGCGACCTGCGCAGCATAAGGGGTCGACTTACGAGATCCTTTAAAGCCCATCGTGCCGGCTGAAGACCAAGAAATGGCATTCCCTTGCGCGTCTGAGATCGTGATCATCGTGTTGTTGAAGCTAGAGTTAACATGCACAACGCCGGAAGTGATATTCTTCCGGGCGCGGCGTGCTACGCGAGTTGTCTGACGGGCCATCTCTCGAAGATCCTATTTCTTCTTGCCGGCAATCGGCTTGGCTGGGCCCTTACGGGTCCGAGCGTTGGTGTGCGTACGCTGGCCGCGAACCGGCAGGCGCTTACGATGACGAAGACCGCGATAGCAACCAAGGTCCATAAGACGTTTGATATTCATCGAAACTTCACGGCGAAGGTCACCTTCTACCATATAGTCGCTGTCAATCGTCTCACGGATTTTGATGACTTCTGCATCAGACAGATCTGCCACACGGCGCTCTGGGGTGATGCCAATCTTCTCACAAATTTCGTCGGCTTTGGCTGGGCCAATGCCATGAATGTAACGCAGCGCGATTGGAACGCGCTTATTCGTCGGTATATTGACGCCTGCAATACGGGCCAAAGCCAGTCTCCTAATAGTTCAAAAAGAAAGCCGCAGTTCGCACAGCAAAAACACCGCTGCCCGCTTGCAGACTCATCCTCTTAACGAAGTGCGTCGTTATAGACGCAACAATTGGTACGTCAACCACTGAATCAGCGGTTCACGCAGCTTCAAACAGCCTCTTTCAAGGCCGCGTCGATTCCCCCACTAACCTCATCGATTGAGGCCATGCCGTCAACCTCATGCAAGATCCCGCGCTCGGCATAAATCGGGACCAGAGGTGCGGTATCTGCATTATACTTTTCCAAGCGAACCGAGAAGGTTTCCGGATTATCATCCTTCCGGCCCTGCTCTTCGAAACGTTTGGTGACGCGCGCTAACAGAGCGGCTTCATCGACAACCAGGCGAATAACCGTGTCGACTTTTTCGCCGCGGCTTTCGAGCAGTTTATCGAGCGCTTGCGCCTGACCGACGGTGCGCGGGAAGCCATCATAGATGAAGCCAGCAGCGCCCTTATTCGTATCAAGTTGATCATCGATCAAAGCGATCACGATCTCGTCCGAAACAAGCGCCCCTGATTCCAAGATGGATTTCACTTTATTGCCAAGCTCGGAACCTGAAGCCACTGCTGCACGCAACATGTCGCCGGTAGAGAGTTGGATATAGCCGCGTTCTGCGACAAGTTTCTTGGCCTGCGTGCCCTTCCCGGCCGCTGGCGGTCCAAACAGGATCAGATTCATTTCTTTCGCTTGCCTCCCAACCGCGATTTCTTGATCAACCCTTCATATTGGTGAGCAATCAAGTGAGACTGAATTTGCGTCACCGTATCCATGGTCACCGAAACCACAATGAGTAGGCTTGTCCCACCGATATAGAATGGGATGCCCGGCACATAGCGGCGCAGGACTTCTGGCATCAAGCAGACGAAGACCAAGTAAATCGCACCAATCGTGGTGAGTCGAGTAAGCACATAGTCGAAGTAGGCTGCGGTATTTTTGCCAGGGCGAATGCCTGGAACAAAGCCGCCATACTTGCGCAGATTGTCTGCCGTCTCTTCCGGGTTGAACATGATCGAGGTGTAGAAGAACGTAAAGAACGCGACCAACACACCGTATGTGATGATATAGGTCCAGCTGCCTGGCGAGAAGGCGGTCGCCATCCAAGCCACGAAACCGCCATCAGCCGTCGCGTCTGCCGCAACCGCTGTGTTTCCGCCCATGATGCCAACAGCCGTCAAAGGCAGCATCAGGATCGCAATCGCGAAGATTGGCGGGATAACACCAGATGTGTTGAGCTTCAGCGGCATGAACGAGCTTTGGCCTTGCGCGGCCTGGTTCGCCGCCTGCTGGCGCTTTGGATACTGGATCAGAACCCGGCGCTGAGAGCGCTCGATGAACACGATGAAGACGGTCAGAGCGATAACCAAGGCCGCAACGCCAACGACGAAGACAACATTGATCCCCTGCTCTCGCGAGCCGCTGAACAGATTGAAGATCGCGCGCGGCATCTCTGCAATAATACCCGCGAAGATGATCAGCGAGATCCCGTTACCGACGCCGCGTGCCGTGATCTGCTCACCCATCCACATCAGGAACATGGTTCCGCCTGTGAACGTGGTCACCGCGGTCAGCACGAAGAACCATTGTGGCATACTGGCATAAGCCGCGCCTGAAAGGCCCATTGAGATGCCAAAGCTTTGCACAACAGCGAAAGCCAGCGTCAGATAGCGCGTATATTGGTTGATTTGTTTCCGGCCCGATTCGCCTTCTTTCTTGAGCTTTTCAAGCGCAGGTACAGACGAGGTCATCATCTGGATGATGATCGAGGCCGTAATGTAAGGCATGACGTTGAGCGCGAAGATACTCATCCGCTCAATCGCGCCGCCAGCAAACATATTCATATTGCCAAGCATGCCGCCCGACTGGCTCGCAAACAGGGTCGCGAACTGATCAGGGTCAATGCCCGGCAGCGGGATATAGGTTCCGAGCCGATACAAGAACAGCACAAACAGAGTGAACAGGATGCGGCTTTGCAGATCCTTCGCCTTCGCAAAGGTCCCGAAATTCATATTCCGCGCGAGTTGTTCAGCAGCAGTGGCCAAGGGGGACTCCTTCTCCCGGAAACACTTTCGCCGCCAAGATTGGCGGCGAAAGCTGATTTGTGAAGACGTTTAGTGGAAAAAGCTAGAGAATTATTCTGCTTTTTCTGTCGGGGCAGGTCCGGTCAAAGTGACCTTCCCACCCGCCTTCTCGATCGCTTCAACCGCTGCCTTAGAGGCGCCAGTGACAGTGATTTTCACCTTTTTAGGGGCATCACCTTTCGCCAACAGACGTACACCGTCTTTGAGGCGACGCACAACACCTGTCGCAACGAGATCTGCTTCCGTGATCTCTTTTTTCGTGTCCAGTTTGCCAGCTTCGATCGCTTTCGACAGAATGCCGAGATTGAGCCAAGCGTGGTTCTTGGAGTTGCGGGCTGTAAAGCCGCGCTTTGGCAGACGCATATAGATTGGCATCTGGCCGCCCTCGAAGCCATTAATGGCAACACCGGAACGAGACTTTTGACCTTTGACCCCGCGGCCACCGGTCTTGCCTTTGCCAGATCCAACGCCGCGACCAACACGGTGGCGGTTTTTTGTGGAACCTGCTGCAGGAGAGAGTTCGTTGAGTTTCATGTCTTATCCCTCGACGACTTCGACAAGGTGAGACACCTTGTTGATCATGCCGCGAACGGCTGGTGTATCTTCCAGCGTCCGGGTCCGACCGATCTTATTCAGACCAAGGCCGACCAGTGTTTGACGCTGATCTGGTGCGCGACGGATCGGGCTACCGGTCTGGCGCACTGTGACGGTGGCTTTTGCTTTTGCCATTGGTCAGATCCTCTTCTCTTACGCGTCAGCCGCTTCGGCCATGCCAGCTTCAGATGCACCATCGGTCCGACGACCAACAATGTCCTGAACTTTCAGACCGCGCTTCGACGCAACTGAACGCGGGCTCGCCTGATTGACGAGCGCGTCAAAGGTCGCGCGAACCATGTTGTACGGGTTAGACGAGCCGATAGACTTACCGACAACGTCCTGAATGCCGAGCACTTCCATAACGGCGCGCATCGGACCACCCGCAATCACGCCGGTACCGGGAGGCGCTGCGCGGAGAACCACTTTACCGGCGCCGTGACGACCGCGGCCATCATGATGCAGGGTGCGTCCTTCACGAAGCGGCACGCGAACCATGTTGCGCTTTGCTTCTTCAGTGGCTTTACGGATCGCTTCAGGTACTTCGCGGGCTTTACCCTTACCGAAACCTGCGCGGCCCTTTTGGTCACCGACAACGACGAGCGCTGCGAAACCAAAATTCTTACCGCCTTTAACCGTCTTGGCGACGCGGTTGATGCCGACGAGTTTGTCGACGAATTCGCTTTGCTCTTCGTCGCGATCTCTGCGGCGTCCGCGGCCTCGACCTCTTTCTTCAGCCATGGTGACTCTCCTAGAACTTCAGACCGCCCTCACGGGCGGCGTCTGCCAGGGCTTTCACCCGGCCATGGAACACATAACCACCGCGATCGAAGACAACATCTTCAATCCCGGCTTTCTTCGCGCGCTCAGCAACCGTCTTGCCGACTTTTTCAGCCGCTTCGATGGTGCTGGTCGATTTCAGGCCTTTGCGAACATCAGCTTCCAGAGTGGAGGCAGATGCCAAAGTCACACCCTGCTCATCATCAATGATTTGAGCAGAAATGTTCTTGCCTGAGCGTGCCACAGACAAACGAACCTTGCCTTCCGCAGTTTTGCGGAGCTTGGCGCGTGAGCGTTGCTGGCGACGAAGGAATTTTTCGCGTGAGGACAACATGACTATTTCTTCTTGCCTTCCTTACGGCGGACGTATTCGCCCTGATAACGAACACCCTTGCCTTTATACGGCTCTGGGCGGCGATAATTGCGGATCTCTGCAGCGACCTGACCGACAACCTGCTTATTCGCACCAGAGATTTCGATCTCTGTTGGTTTAGCACATTTGATGTCGATGCCGTCCGGCGCCTTGTAGATCACGTCGTGGCTGAAGCCGAGCGCCAGTTTAAGGTCTTTGCCTTGCATCTGCGCGCGGTAACCAACGCCGACAAGCTCGAGCGTCTTTGTGAAGCCTTCAGTGGCTCCTTGCACGAGGTTTGCTGCGTTTGAACGGCTCGTGCCCCATAGGGTACGTGCAGAAGGATCAAGCGCCTGCGCGAAGGTCATCTTCTTGCGGCCCTTCTCGTCATTGATGCGAATTTTTTCGTTCGCAGCCGTGACCAGATCGTCGCGCGGATTGATGCGCAGCTCTTCGCCTTCAAGCTCAGCTGAGATCACTTCCGGCAGCTCAAGAGAGAGCTCGCCTTTTGGACCTTTTGCTTTCAGCAATTGGCCTTCGATCGTGACCGTCGTGCCTGACGGGACAGAGATTGGAAGTTTGCCAATACGAGACATATTAGTTCACCCTTCCCCTAGAATACTCGGCAGAGAATTTCGCCGCCGACATTCTCGTTGCGCGCAGTGTTGTCAGACATCACGCCCTTCGAGGTCGACAGGATCGAAATCCCGAGCCCGTTACGAACCAATGGAATGTCGCTCTTAGAAGAGTAGACACGCCGTCCTGGCTTCGACACACGACGGATCTCAGAGATCACCGGCGTACCATCGAAATACTTCAGTTCAATTTCGATATGCTTGTGACCGTCTTTTTCGATCTCAGCATACCCACGAATGTAACCCTCGCCTTGCAGCACTTCGAGCACACGTGCGCGAAGCTTTGAGGCTGGTGTTACAACCTTGTCCATACCACGCATTTGCGCGTTACGGATGCGGGTCAGCATATCACCGAGGGGATCAGAAAATGACATTATATTCCCTCCTTACCAGCTAGACTTGACGAGACCTGGGATCTTACCGAGTGAGCCAAGCTCACGCAGGGCGATCCGAGACATCTTGAGTTTGCGGTAGTAACCGCGCGGACGACCAGACACTTCACAACGATTGCGAACCCGGTTGGGTGCAGAGTTGCGAGGAAGTTCAGCCAGTTTCAGACGCGCTTGAAAGCGCTCTTCCAAAGGCAGATCTTCGTTCAATGCGATCGCTTTAAGCTCTTCGCGTTTGGCCGCATAACGTTCGACCAGGCGCTTACGCTTGTCATTCCGCTCAACAGCACTCTTTTTAGCCATAACAGTCTTCCTCTAGTGCTAGTTTCGGAACGGGAAGCCGCACTGCGCGAGCAGGCTCTTGGCTTCGTCGTTCGAGTTGGCGGTGGTACAAACAATAATGTCCATACCGCGAATATCGTCGACATCGTCATAGTTGATCTCTGGGAACACGAGTTGTTCCTTGAGGCCCATGGCGAAATTGCCGCGTCCATCAAAGCTCTTGCCGTTCAGGCCGCGGAAATCTTTCACGCGTGGCAGAGCGATATTGGTCAGACGATCCAGGAATTCGAACATCCGGTCCCGGCGCAGCGTCACTTTACAGCCAATCAGCATGTCTTCGCGCAGCTTAAAGCCAGCGATAGACTTACGGGCCTTAGTAGCGACCGGCTTTTGACCAGCGATCTTTTCCATCTCGGCCAGAGCCGTTTTGATCTTCTTGGAGTCAGCGACAGCTTCGCCAACACCCATGTTGATCACGACTTTGTCGATCTTCGGGATCTGCATGTCATTCGTGTAGCCAAACTCTTCTTTAAGCTTGGACCGAATCTGCTCGTCATACTTCTTCTTGAGGCGAGGAGTGTAGTCTTTAGACATCTAGAGCCTCTCCTGAACGTTTGGCAAAGCGGGTTTTCCGGCCATGCTCATCTGTTTTAAACCCAACGCGTGTTGGCTTGCCGTCCCGCGGGTCCATCATCGCAACATTTGAAACGTGAATTGGCGCTTCAAATGAGTTGATACCGCCCTGAGGATTGTCCTGGCTCGGCTTAACGTGACGCTTCACAACGTTCACGCCGCGCACAACCACACGGTCCTCAGCGGGAATGACTTTCAACACTTCGCCCTCTGCGCCTTTATTACGGCCAGTGAGAACGATAACGCGGTCACCCTTTTTCACTTTCGCAGCCATGGCTACAGCACCTCCGGCGCCAGTGAGACGATCTTCATGTGGTTCTTCGCGCGCAGTTCACGTGGAACAGGCCCAAAGATCCGAGTGCCGATCGGCTCATTGTTATTGTTGATCAGGACAGCCGCGTTGGTGTCGAACCGGATGGTTGACCCGTCTGGGCGGTTAATGTCCTTGGCGACACGAACGACGACAGCACGACGCACATCGCCTTTCTTTACGCGGCCGGTCGGAATTGCTTCCTTGATCGACACCACGATAACATCACCTACTGAAGCGTAACGACGTCCGGCACCGCCCAGCACTTTAATGCACTGAACACGGCGGGCGCCAGAATTGTCCGCGACCCGTAGGTTGGACTGCATCTGGATCATGCGTCGCCTCCATCAGATGGAATGACTTCCCAACGCTTGAGCTTTGAACGCGGCGGACACTCACGGATCGTGATCGTCTGCCCTTCGACAGCAGCATTGTCTTCGTCGTGTGCGTGGTACCGCTTAGAGCGACGCACGGTTTTCTTAAGTAGCGGGTGGAGGAAACGACGCTCCACGCGCACGATCGCGGTCTTGTCCTGCTTGGTCGAGACCACTACGCCTTCCATAACACGTCTAGGCATATCTAACTCCTACGCCTCAGCGTCCGCGCGGGCCTGCTCGCGAAGCAGGGTCTGGACGCGAGCGATATCGCGACGGACGACCTTGATGCGGGCGGTCTTTTCCAACTGGCCAGTAGCCTGTTGGAAGCGGAGATTAAACTGTTCCTTCTTCAACTGGAGGAGATCTTCCTTCAGCTGATCCGGGCTCTTAGAACGGAGATCAGAAGCTTTAGCCATGCTTAAATTCCCTCAATCCGGCGGACGATCTTCGTGCGGATTGGCAGCTTAGCTGCGCCGAGGCGGAGCGCTTCAAGCGCGACCTCATCCGGAACACCGTCGATTTCAAACAAGATGCGACCAGGCTGAACACGGGCGACCCAACGGTCGACAGAGCCCTTACCTTTACCCATCCGAACTTCGATTGGCTTGGCTGTGACCGGAGTGTCCGGGAAGACACGGATCCAAACCTTACCTTGACGCTTCATCTCACGGGTAACGGCCCGGCGAGTTGCTTCGATTTGGCGTGCGGTGACGCGCTCAGGCTCAAGAGCTTTGAGACCAAACGAGCCAAAAGCGATCGAGTAGCCACCTTTTGCGGTGCCTTTGATCCGGCCTTTGAACGCCTTACGATATTTTGTACGTTTCGGCTGACGCATCTCTTATGCTCCTGCCTGTGGGCCCGAAGCCGGACCACGCTGATTGCTAGAGCGCGCACGAGACTCACCAGACGTTTCCGCACGGCGATCACGAGCCATTGGATCATGTTCCATGATCTCGCCCTTATAGATCCAGATCTTGATGCCGATGATACCGTAAGTGGTCAGCGCCTCGGCTGTGCCATAATCGATATCAGCGCGCAGTGTGTGCAACGGAACAGATCCTTCAGAATACTGCTCAGTCCGCGCAATCTCAGCACCGCCAAGACGGCCAGAGACCATGATCTTCACACCCTCAGCGCCAAGGCGCATGGTGTTCTGGATCGAACGCTTCATCGCACGGCGGAAAGATCCGCGGCGCTCAAGCTGGCGAGCAATATCTTCAGCAACCAAAGTTGCATCAAGCTCAGGCTTACGAATTTCAACCAGGTTCACGCGAACTTCGTCATCAGTCATCTTAGCAAGCTGACGGCGCAGGCTCTCAATGTCCGCACCCTTCTTACCGATGACCAGACCTGGACGTGCGGTGTGAATGGTGACGAGGCACTTCTTGTGAGGACGCTCGATGATGATCTTCGAGATACCAGCCTGACCAAGACGCTTTTTGATATGCTTCTGGATTGCGAGGTCTTCATGAAGAAGACGACCGAAATCCGCGCTATCAGCGTACCAGCGGCTGTCAGAGGTCCGGTTGATCCCGAGACGTAGACCGATAGGATTTACTTTCTGACCCATTATACGGCCTCCGCTTCTTGCGACGTGTCACGCAGGACAACTGTCAGCTGCGAGAATGGCTTCATGATCCGAGCGGCGCGGCCACGTGCACGAGCGCGAATACGCTTCATGACGAGGTTTTTACCGACATGGGCTTCAGCAACGACCAGGCTATCAATGTCCAGGTCGTGGTTGTTTTCAGCATTCGCGATTGCGCTTTTCAAAAGCTTGCGAACGTCAGCAGCTGCGCGTTTGCGAGAGAACTGCATTTGATCCATCGCTTTTTGCACCGGCAAGCCGCGGATTTGCTGCGCCAAAAGGTTCAGCTTTTGCGGGCTGTGCTTGTACATACGCAAGACAGCGCGAGACTCATTAGAGGCCTGCTTTGGAGGATTCTTGGCTTGACCCATGATTATCTCCGCTTCGCTTTTTTATCCGCGCCGTGACCGTAATAGGTCCGGGTTGGAGCGAATTCGCCAAGCTTGTGTCCGACCATTTCCTCATTGATGAGGACGGGGACAAACTTGTTGCCATTGTGAACCTGAAAATTCAGGCCGACGAATTGTGGCAGGATGGTCGACCGACGTGACCAGGTCTTGATGACCTCACGACGTTCAGACGCTTGCGCCTTTTCGGCCTTCTTCAGGAGGTAGCCGTCGACAAACGGGCCTTTCCAGACGGAACGTGACATTCTCTACGTCTCCCTAGCGTTTCGCGTTACGGCGACGGATGATCAAACGATCCGAAGCCTGTTTCTTACGGGTCTTAGGACCACGTGTTTTCTTACCCCATGGCGTCACTGGGTGACGTCCACCGGAGGACTTACCTTCACCACCACCGTGTGGGTGATCGACCGGGTTCATAACCACGCCGCGAACGTGCGGACGCTTGCCTTTGTGGCGGTTACGGCCGGCTTTACCCATGACTTGGTTCATATTGTCAGGGTTCGACACGGCGCCGATTGTGGCGATGCACTGATCAGGAACCATCCGAAGCTCACCAGAAGTCAGCTTGATCTGTGCGTAACCAGCGTCACGACCAACCAGCTGAGCGTAGCATCCTGCAGACCGCACCATTTGCGCGCCCTTAAGAGGCTTCATCTCGATATTGTGGATGATCGTACCGACAGGAATATTCTTCAGCGGAAGAACGTTGCCTGGCTTAATGTCAGCGGTCGTAGAAGAGATGACCGTGTCACCGACAGCAAGACGCTGCGGCGCAAGAATGTAAGACAGCTCGCCATCTTCATACTTGATCAGCGCGATAAACGCGGTGCGGTTCGGATCATACTCAAGACGCTCAACCGTTGCCGGCACGTCCCACTTGTTCCGCTTGAAATCGATCTTCCGGTACAGGCGCTTTGCAGCTCCGCCTTTGTGGCGGGCCGTCATGCGACCTTTATTGTTGCGACCGCCGGTCTTGGTTAGACCTTCGGTGAGCATCTTTACCGGACGACCTTTGTGCAGCTCTGAGCGGTCAACGAGGACCAGCTGACGACGACCTGGTGAGGTAGGTTTGTATGTCTTTAAAGCCATCTAAATCTCCTACAGGCCCGTCGTGATATCGACAGACTGGCCGTCTTTCAGAGTCACGATCGCCTTTTTGAAGTCCGAACGACGTCCGAGCTGACCGCGAAAACGCTTGGTCTTGCCTTTGACCAGGATCGTATTGACCTTGGTGACGTCGACTTTGAACAAAGTTTCGACGGCTTCTTTGATGTCTGGCTTGGTGGCGGTCAGAGGAACGCGAAAGATGATCTTGTTCTCTTCAGCAACCAGCGTCGACTTCTCCGTAATGATCGGAGCTAGAAGCGTGTCATAATTGTGAGGCTTGATATCAGCCATGGATTAAGCCTCCGCTTTTGCGCCATTGAAGCGCGCATCGATGCTTTCCAGCGCATCTTTGGTTAGAACCAAAGTTTTGCGGCGAAGCACATCATAAACATTGAGACCAGCAGCTGGCAGAACGTCCACATTTGGAATGTTCTGAGCCGCTTTGGCGAAATTCGCGTCGACCTCAGCGCCGCCAATGATCAGCGCGTTAGACAGACCAAGCTTGGCCAGTTTCGCAGACAGATCTTTGGTTTTAGCCGCTTTCAGCTCAGCTTTGTCGATCACCATCAAAGCGTCTGCTTTGACTTTAGAAGACAGCGCGTGGGCTAGAGCCATTTTGCGGACCTTCTTAGGGAGACCGTGCGCATGGCTGCGAACGCGTGGGCCGTGCGCAACTGCGCCGCCAACAAAGATGTTCGCATTCTTAGAGCCGTGACGGGCGCCGCCAGAGCCTTTCTGGCGAATGTACTTCTTGGTTGTGACAGAGACGTCCGCACGCTCCTGGGTCTTGTGAGTCCCAGCTTGGCGCTTGGCGAGCTGATAACGAACCATACGCTGAATGACGTCGCCGCGGATCTCTTCGATCCCGAACACCGCATCATCAACAGTCGCTTTACCAGCCGCTTTGCCTTCAAGAGTTTTGACGGAGAGTTCCATTATTCAGCACCCTCTTTCAGAAGCTTCTTCAGGAGGTCCTGGTCAGTTTTCGCGCGTGGCTCACCGCCCGCGAGAATGTCTTTGGCCTGACCGACCCAATCTTCGTTGGCCGCATCTTCTGCAACGCCGAGCTCTTCGAGTAGAGCTGTGCGCTCATCATCAGCCATCGCGACGAAACCAGACAATGTGCCGAGGCCTTTTTCTTTCAGGGCCTCTTCCGTCTTCGGACCAATGCCGTCGACAAGAACGATATTGTCAGCTGCGGTGCCTTCGATCTTAACGTCGCCAGCTGGCGCATCAGATTTTGCAGGCGCTTTAAAAGAACCCTCCGCTGGAGCATCAGCATGGAGGGCTTTCTTTACCGCGTCGCGGATTTCTACAAATGAACCGGCTGCACCTGGGATCGCGCCTTTGACGAGCACGAGACCGCGCTCAACGTCAGTGCGGACAATCTCTAGGTTCTGAACGGTCTTGCGATCAACACCATAGTGACCCGCCATTTTCTTACCTTTGAAAACGCGACCCGGATCTTGGCACTGACCTGTCGAACCGTGCGAACGGTGAGAGATCGACACACCGTGAGAGGCGCGAAGACCACCAAAGTTCCAACGCTTCATCGCACCGGCAAAACCTTTACCGATAGAAACGCCAGCAACGTCGACTTTTTGACCAGGAACAAAATGGTCGGCCTGAACCTCAGCGCCGACCTCTGGCAGAGCAATGTCAGATTTGACACGGAACTCTGAAACTTTTGCTTTAGGAGCGACACCCGCTTTGGCGAATTGCTCGCGCTGTGCTTTCGCGGTGCGCTTTGCTTTCTTTTCGCCAGCACCCATCACAACAGCTGTGTAGCCATCGGTGCGCTTGACCTGGCCACCCTTTTTGGTGGTCACGTCGCGCTCTTCTTCGGTGCGGAGCCCGACAACCTGACAGCCGTCGAGGGCGAGAACAGTGACCGGCACGTGGCGGCCTGCTTCGCTAAATACGCGTGTCATGCCCAGTTTACGAGCGAGCACGCCAGATCGTTGAGCTGGAAGCGCCATTAGCGAGCTCCCTCAAGCTTGATCTCGATACCAACACCTGCAGACAGGTCGAGCTTCATAAGCGCGTCGACGGTTTGCGGGGTCGGGTCAACAATGTCGAGGATACGCTTGTGCGTACGGATCTCGAATTGCTCACGAGACTTTTTATTGACGTGTGGGGACCGGTTGACTGTGAAACGCTCTTTGCGGGTCGGTAGTGGGATAGGCCCACGTACTTCTGCGCCAGTGCGCTTGGCAGTCGAAACGATTTCGCGTGCCGACAAATCGAGCGCGCGGTGATCGAAGGCTTTAAGCCGGATCCTGATATTCTGTTTTTCCATCCTGCGATGTCCGTTCACGTAAAAACCACACATCCAGGCAGCACAGCTCTCTGAGCGCCCAGACACGAGGAAATCCAGTTGTTCGTTTCGGTTGCCAGCGTTTGCCTATAAGGCACGGCCTAGCTTGCGAAGGGTGGCCAATACGGGAATCAATCGCCCTCGTCAACTGGGGTATCTGCAGATTCTGCGACGATGGCAGAAAACCGGTCGAGCTCGGATTTGACTGATCCGCAAGACGAGGATGAAAACCACTCAAAAACAAGTCTCGTCCACCTTGATCTTAACCGAAAATTTGGGTCGCGCCATTAGACAAATTCTTGCGAAATCGACCCCTATTCCGGGCCCAATCGGGAGACACCGCCGTGCAAAAGATGATCGACACACCCACAGGGCAGCTCTCTGTCCATGTTGAGGGCAGCGGCCCTGTCATCCTTTGCGTTCACGGCTGGCCAGAGCATTCCTGGTCATGGCGTCATCAAGTCCGGCATTTCTCGGAGAAAGGCTACACTGTCGCGGCGATGGATGTTCGCGGCTATGGCGACAGCGCCGCGCCGACAGAGATCGAGCCTTATGCGCTGAAAAACCTCGCCGCTGATACAGCCGCTGTCATCGACGCCCTAAGCGATGAGCCGGTTATCCTGTTCGGGCATGATTGGGGCGCGCCAATCACTTATTCGACCGGGCTTCTTTATCCTGAAAAAGTCCGCGCCATCGCTGGGATGAGTGTTCCCTATACGCCGGCCAGCGAGGTCTCTCTGCTGGACCTGATGAAAATGGTCTATACGGACAAATTCTTCTACATGATCTATTTCCAGAACGAAGGCGCGCCAGAAGCTGAGTTTGGCGCAGACCCGCGCGCCGCCTTGCGCAAAATCTATTATGGCATCTCCGGCGATGCCCCGAATGATGGATTGAACGCTGACAAGCCTGCAGATGCGAAAATGCTCGACGGCCTGATTGATCCAGATCCCTTCCCGGCTTGGCTCACGGAAGAAGACCTCGATATCTATGTCGACGCGTTTTCAAAGTCCGGCTGGCACGGCCCGTTCAATCGCTACCGCGCGCTTGATTTAGACCATAAATATTCAGAGCCCTTGCGCGGCAAATCCCTGACCATGCCGTCTTGCTTCATTGGCGGTGAGAAAGACCCGGTTCGCAGCTTTGTCCCAGGCATGGATATGTACGAAGCCGCCGGAATGGGTTGCGACGATTTCCGCGGCGCCACAATCGTTCCTGGTGTTGGCCACTGGGTTCAGCAAGAAGCGCCAGAGGCGACCAATGCTGCCTTGGACGATTTCCTGGCCAGTCTCTAGTCGCGGCGGCTCCACAAAAAGTTTTGTAAGAAACTCGATTGCCCTCAGACTAAGAGGGTATGAAGCCAAGTCAGACCGCAAATCAGCTTTATATCGAGGCCGCTGACCAATTTGCTTACGCCATGCAACGCCTGGCGCGGGCAACAGAGGCACATGCCGAACGGCGCCGCGATTTGTTGCAAGACATGCATGTCCAGCTTTGGAAGAGCCTCGCCGCCTTTGATGGGCGTTGTTCTCTCAAAACCTGGGTCTACCGCGTCATTCACAATACGGCCGCGAGCCATGTCAGCCGAGAAGTCCGCCAATCGGTGGAACGAACCGACCTGATCGAAGCCGAACATGTGCCCGACTTTAGTGACCTGCAAGTCATGATCGAGCGCGATGACGCCCTGGCGAAGCTTCATGACTGGATCCGGAAGCTCAAGACCTCGGATAGGCAGATCCTCACACTCTATTTGGAAGATCTCAGCGCCGCCGAAATCTCTGACATTACCGGGCTCAAATCCGGCGCGATCGCAACCCGCATTTCGCGCCTCAAAACCAAACTCGCTCAAGACTTCAAGGAGACATCGCAATGACAGACCATGATCCTCTCCGCGACCTATGGGCGGCAGATAAAGGAGATAAATTCACCATGTCGATTTCTGACCTCACCGCCCGCTCCAACCGCTTTCAGTCGCGGATCGAACGCCGCAATCTCACCGAATACATCGCCGCTGCATTGGTGGTCGGTGTGTTTGGCTGGCTGGCCTATATCGTGCCGGTCTGGTCGATCCGTATCGGCTCGATCCTGATCATCGCCGCCGCGCTCTATGTCAGCTGGAAGCTGCGCCAGATCGGCTCTGCCTCGGCCACTCCAAATGTGGCATCGGCGCAAACCCTGGCCAACCATCACCGAGACGAATTGGTCCGCCAGCGCGATGCGTTAAAATCAGTCTGGCGCTGGTATCTCCTGCCCTTCGTCCCGGGCATATTGGTGTTTATGCTCGGCACGACGCTGGAGACCGGGTCCAATTTGCCGATCTGGATTGAGCTCGCCTCATCCGCGTTTAGTCTCAGCCTGATGGGCGGCCTCTTCTATGGCATCTATGCGCTGAACGCTCACGCGGCGAAGAAGCTCGACCGCGAAATCGACGCGCTAGACTCTGTCATGGAGGGCTAATCTATCACTGGCACGGGCGCCAGGACTCGAACCCGGGACCCTCGGTTTTGGAGACCGATGCTCTACCAACTGAGCTACACCCGTCCAGTGAGGCGCCTAAATGCCTCATGCCGCTCAGAGATGCAATGGGGTGGGAACAGGAAAACGGTTTTTGCCCCATACTATTCGCCACAAAAAAACCCCGCAGCGTTGGCTGCGGGGTTTTCTTTGATTTGGTTTGGTCTTGTCTCTTACTTAGAGACAGAGGCCACAACACCGGCACCGACGGTACGGCCACCTTCGCGGATCGCGAAGCGCAGGCCTTGGTCCATGGCGATCGGCTGGATCAGCTCAACGCTCATTTTCACATTGTCGCCTGGCAGAACCATTTCCTTGTCCGCTGGCAGCGTAACAACACCGGTCACGTCTGTTGTACGGAAGTAGAATTGTGGACGATAATTGGTGAAGAATGGCGTGTGACGGCCACCCTCTTCTTTCGTCAGAATGTAGGCTTCTGCTTCGAAAGTTGTGTGCGGGGTGATTGAACCCGGCTTACACAGAACCTGTCCACGCTCAACGCCTTCACGGTCGATGCCGCGGATCAGCGCGCCAATATTGTCGCCCGCTTGACCTTGGTCGAGCAGCTTCCGGAACATTTCAACACCGGTCACAGTGGTTTTCTGTGTGTCGCGGATACCCACGATCTCAACTTCTTCGCCAACTTTGACGATACCTGTCTCAACCCGGCCAGTCACAACTGTTCCGCGACCAGAGATTGAGAACACGTCTTCCACAGGCATCAGGAAAGGCTGATCAACCGGACGATCCGGGGTTGGGATATACTCATCCACAGCCGCCATCAGTTCGAGGATCTTTTCTTTACCGATATTGTCGTCACGGCCTTCAACAGCCGCCAGAGCAGAACCCGCAATGATCGGAATATCGTCGCCTGGGAATTCGTAAGAGCTGAGCAGCTCACGGATTTCCATTTCGACGAGCTCGAGCAGCTCTTCATCGTCAACCTGGTCAACTTTGTTCATGAACACAGTCAGGGCTGGAACACCAACCTGACGCGCCAGCAGGATGTGCTCGCGGGTCTGTGGCATTGGGCCGTCAGCTGCGTTCACAACCAGGATCGCGCCGTCCATCTGCGCCGCACCGGTGATCATGTTTTTCACATAGTCAGCGTGTCCTGGGCAGTCGACGTGAGCGTAGTGACGGTTCTCTGTCTCATACTCAACGTGCGCTGTGTTAATGGTGATGCCGCGCGCTTTTTCTTCCGGCGCAGAATCGATGTCCTCATAAGAGCGCTTCTCAGCCCCCGTGACATCTGCCAGCACCATCGTGATCGCCGCTGTCAGCGTCGTCTTACCATGGTCCACGTGACCAATCGTGCCGATGTTCACGTGCGGCTTATTACGCTCAAACTTCTCTTTGGCCATGCCAGGCCTCCTTTTCTCAGTGTCCGGCCCACCGGACGTTGGTCCTTTCTCAAAGCGGGCCAGAAGAGTCCCGTTGAAGCGCGCCACATACACATGCCCGCCACAGGTTTCAAGCACCATTACTGCTGACGTATGCGAACAATTTTTATCCATAGGGGAAAGCGCTTGACAAAGGCCGCCAATCTTGGCCCTAGCGTGCGACCATGACGCAAGGACATGTCTTTAAGACCTTTGACAGCAAAGCCGCGCTACAAGCCGCTGCCGCAGACTGGTTAGCCAGTGCTTTGAGAGACGCCGTCACCCGCCGAGGCAGCGCTGTCTTCATGGGATCTGGTGGCACCACACCAGGCCCAATCTATGAAACGCTATCGAATGCCAGCCTGGATTGGACACGCGTGCATGTCGGGCTGTGTGATGAGCGCTGGGTGGATGACACGCACCCGGCCTCAAATGGCGCAATGTTGGAACGCACGCTCCTTCAAAACAACGCCGCGCGCGCAAGCTACACCCCAATGAAAACCACTGGCGACGATCCGTTTAAAGCGGTCGAGACGGTCAATGAGCTTTATCTCGAAGCTGGCCTGACCGATGTGATGCTGCTCGGCATGGGGCCGGACGCGCACACACTATCCTGGTTCGCCGGCGGCAAAGGCTATGACGCGGCCATCGATGCCGATACGACCTCAGTGGTTGCGGCATTGAAAGCGATCGAGAGTGACGTCACGGGTCCAAATCTTTTGCGGATGACGCTGACTCAGCCCTGCGTGGCATATGCACGAAATGTATTGCTGCTCATTACCGGCGCCGAGAAACGCCGCGTATTTGAGACGGCGCCAGACGACGCGCCGGTTTCGATCATGAGACGCGCCGCAGGTCAGGCTTTGACCGTTTTTTATTGTGACTAAGGCATTTGAAGATGACTCTAGAAACCCTCAAATCGCTCGCGAAAAGCGTTCGAAGACAATCGCTTCGAGATCTCGCCTCAAGCTCGACGCAGCCGACAATTTCAGGTGCGGGCTGGAGAGCGGATTCATCTCGCCAATACGTCACGCCGGACATCAGTGAAGCGCTGCTGGCGCACGCGGACACGATCGATTTAAAGGGCGCCATCGACAGACTTTTCAGTGCCGATATCGTTAATCCATCCGAAAACCGCCCTGCCCTTCACTGGGCTTTGCGGATGGCGCCTGAAAGCGCGCTTACGGAAGCTGAGCACGAGACCACGGTGAAAGCGCTCGAAAAAGCCGAATCGCTTGTTCAATCCGGCGGCTTGTCGGCCATCGTCCATATTGGCATTGGAGGGTCCGATTTCGGCCCAAGGCTATATGCAGATGCCTTTACGGACCGTCAGGTTGAGGACCTCGATCTTCGCTTTTGCGCCAACGTCGATCCGTTGGACTTGGATTTGGCACTGCGCGGCCTCTCCCCCGCGAACACGCTGATCATCGGCATTTCTAAATCATTCGGAACGGAAGAAACGCTCTACAATTTGGGGCGCGCGCGCAAATGGCTCGAATCAGCTTTAGGCGCGGAAAAGGCCGCTGAGCATTTGCTTCTGGTTACCGCGAACCCGGAACGTGCAACCGCTTGGCTAGATGGCACGCCCGCGACTACGTTAGATATGCCGATCAGTGTCGGCGGACGTTATTCGATTTGGTCGGCGGCGTCGGTGGCTGTAATGACAGGATTTGGCACTGACACGTTCAGGGCCTTTCTTGCGGGCGCGGCCGAGATGGACGCGCATGTGAAATCGGCGCCGGTGGCGGAGAACTTGGCGGCGCGTCTCGCTTTGCTCGACTTTTGGAATACCAGCTTTCTAGGGTTTGGCTCGCGTGCTGTGCTTGCCTACTCGCGCCGCCTTCGAATGCTGCCGACCTATTTGCAGCAATTGGAAATGGAGTCGAACGGAAAGTCCGTCGGACCAGAAGGCGATGATGCGCCGCTTGCGACTGCGCCTCTTTTATGGGGCGGCGAAGGCTCTGTCGGACAGCACTCTTACCATCAATGGCTCCACCAGGGCACACATGTGGTTCCAGCTGAATTTATCTTATCGCCCGGCAGCCATAGCGATGCCGAAGGCGTTGAGGCTCTGACCGCTCACGCCCTCGCCCAAGCCGAAGTGATGGCGAACGGACGCAGTTTGGACGAGGTAAAAGCCGAAGAGCTCGATCTGCCGGATCATATCGCGCGTCAAAAGGTTCACCCAGGCGGGCGGCCCTCGACCTTTCTGAGCACACGTGAATTGACCCCAGAGCGGCTCGGCGCGCTCATCGCACTGTATGAGCACCGGACATATCTTGCGGGTGTGCTGTGGGAGATCAACAGCTTCGATCAATGGGGCGTCGAACGCGGGAAAACCATGGCGACGCGTTTGAAGCCAGCGCTTCGCGGAAAAGAAAAGGCCGATGATCCAGCAACGGTTCGGTTGATTGAGCAGATTTCTAAGGGCTAGTGAAATCGCTTCGAACGCGCTCTGCCCAACTTGTTTGGGCAGTCCAGCACTCGAAGGTGAGGCTGAAGTCCGGGAGAGATAAGATCGCTCCCGATCAACGTGGAAACAATACATGTTAGACCCCACGGACTAGCCGTGGGGAGCGTTGATTTGAATTCGTCGTAGAGAAGCTAGCTTAAGCGATCTTGTCGACTTGCGTGAAGTCCAGGTCGACAGGCGTCGCGCGGCCAAAGATCGAGACATTCACTTTCATGCGGCCCGTTTCCGGATCGAACTCTTCGACGGTTCCTTCGAAGCCTTGGAAGGCGCCTTCGTTGACGCGGACTTCCTGGCCAATTTCGTAAACGATTGTTGGCTTTGGACGATCCTCGATCGGCTCATCCGCTGTGCCGAGGATGCGATCAACTTCGCGCTGCGGAACCGGAAGCGGCTTCTTACCGCCATCGGCGCCGAGGAATCCTGTCACTTTCGGCGTGTCTTTCACGAGGTGATAGACATCGTCAGTGAGCTTAGCTTTCATCAGGACATAGCCTGGGAAATAGCGTTTCTCGATCGTCTTCTTCTTGCCGCGGACGACTTCGACGACTTCTTCAGTTGGCACTTCAAGGTCCTCGATCATCTCTTCGAGGCCTTTCATAGCCGCTTGATCACGGATCGCTTGGGCGACCTTCTTTTCGAAGTTCGAGTAAGCGTGGACGATGTACCATTTTGCCTCAGCCATGGGCCAAGCACTCCTTATTGTTCTTATGCTTTAAGCGCCGAGACCGGTGATCCAACGGATGACCATGGCGATAAACTGATCTGACAGGAACAAGAACAGCGCGATGATGATCGACATCACAACCACCATGATCGTGGCTTGAATCGTTTCAGGTGTAGAGGTCCAAGTCACCTTACGGCCCTCGGCTTCTACCTGGCGAGCGAAGGTAATCGGACCAACGCTTTTCTTTTTGTCCTGGTCGGCCATTCTCGTGTGTTCCTGACTTTTAGGGGTAATCCGGCTCCATACTGCGCATTTCTACGCTTGTGAAGTCACTTGGGTGCAATGGCTGCGAAACGCAAGTTATTGTGCGCGTTGCTGGCCGAATTCCGGAACCGGGAGTCCTGGCGTCTCGACGTCAATCGCGAACAGACTTCCGGCCATGGGCTGGCGATCCAGCGCCGCATCGCTTAAGCCGTCGCGGGCCGAGGTGATATAGAGCGTTTGTAGGCTTGGTCCCCCAAATGCACAGCTTGTCGGGCGGGAAACGGGCAGCTTGATGATCCGATCAATGCTGCCATCCGGCGCATAGCGAACAACACGAGACCCTGCCCATTGGGCGTTCCAGAGATAGCCCTCAACATCCAACGCCGACCCGTCTGGATAGCACCCCGCTTCGAGTGTCGATGCGAACACGCGCCGGTTTGAAAGCGCGCCTGTCTCAGGATCATGATCGAAAGCGAGAATCATCTGTTCGGCGCTATCGCTGGTGAAGAAAGTGGCGCCATCGGATGAGAATTCCATCGTATTGGTGACCATCACTTCAGGTAGCCCGATACGCTCAATCGCCAATTGCGGCGTCAGTTTGTAATACTGCCCTTCTGGCAACTGGCTGTCATCTTTCATCGTTCCGAACCAAAGACTACCATCCGGCGCGATCCCAGCGTCATTGGTGCGGAAACCTTCAGGCTCATTGATGTCCGCGACCTTTTCATAATGCTCAGTCGCCGTGTCATAGCGGCCGACTTCCCGGTCCCCGATCATGATCAGCCCGCCATCTGCGAGCGCCAGCGCGCTTGCGTGTATGGGTAAGTCGTAGCGCCGTGTGTTTCCGGTTTTTGGATTATGCCGGTGCAATTTCGCGCGCCGGATATCGACCCACCATAGAAACCCTTCTGATGGGCTCCATAACGGACCTTCGCCAAGCACACATCCTGTTGGGGCTACGCAAATCGCTTCCGTCACTTAAACCCTCCGGCGCCATGTCTTGCGGCGATGTCATCGCAGTTGCAGCGCTTGTCAATTAAAAGGCGCTAGGCTTTGAGCCCATTCAGGATGAGATCGACATGCGTGTCAAAGTAGGCATCTAGATCGAGCGGTTGAAACGGCTCAAAGACGAGCTTCCAAATTCCGGCAACCAAGGCCCCGGCCGCGATGTTTTGCGCAAGCCACTGGCCCTTCATCTGGCGAAACTCGCCGCTGTCCACGCCCTCTTGAATGATCGCACCAATCACAGCCTGGCCACGTGACAGAACATTCGCGTGATAGAATTCGGCGAGGTGCGGAAAATTTGGGCCTTCCGCCATGATCAGACGCATAATTTGGCGGCGATTGGTGTTGAGGATCTTCGTGTAGAAAAACTTCATATGCGCTTTGAGCCGCTCAGTCGCCGACATTGAGGGGCGCGCCAAGTTCTCAGCGATTTCTGACATGAGCGGGGCCATATTGACCTTCACCATCTCTTCGAAGAGTTGCTCCTTGCTGTCAAAATAGAGATAGACCGTGCCTTTGGAGACCCCGGCCTCGCGCGCCACATCATCCATTTTTGCCGCAGCAAACCCGACCCGCGAAAACACCGCGAGTGCAGCATCGATCAGGGCCTGATTCTTTTCTTCCTTTTGGCGCTCACGGCGGCTAAGCGGCGCCGCGTTCGAGGACGCATCGGCAAGATCACTCATTCTGCTGGTCCCCCTATTTCTCTGCGGCGCGCGACTAGCCCGCGAACAGTGTCCGGTAAGTTTCTCAGATCTTCTATCACGAGCGTCACTGCGGGTGTTACAAACAGAACCATAAATCCAGAAATCACGATTCCAAACCCTAGACTAACGCCCATAGGAATCAGGAACTGGGCTTGCGGGCTGGTCTCAAGCAGGAGTGGTCCCAGTCCCAGCGCCGTTGTCAGCGTCGTTAGAAGGATCGGTCGGAACCGGCGTGCTGAAGCATCGGCAGCGGCGGTGATCATGTCGGCCCCTTCGCGTCGATACTGATTGTAAAGATCGACCAGAACCACAGACGCATTCACGGCGACGCCTGCAAGCGCAACAATCCCGAAGATCGACACGAATGAGAGTGCATAACCAAGCACGAAATGGCCCAGAATAGCTCCAGCCACTCCAAGCGGTATTGCGACGATGATCGCCAAGGGCTGCAAGTATGAGCGCAATTGCGTCGCGACCAGTGCGAAGATGACCAGCATAACAATGATGAAGGCTTGGCCGAGGCTCGCGAGGTCTTCGCTCTGCTCACGGCTCGATCCGGCTTGGGCCCAGCTTAGTCCTGGATAGGCGGCGTCCAATTCCGGGAAAATCCGCGACACCAATTGCTCATTCGCGACGGCCGGCGTGCTGATCGATTCATCGATATCAGCGGTGACGGTCACGATCCGGCGGCCATTTATCCGGTTGATCGATGAGTAAGCGCGGCTCTCAGAGGTCTCTGCGACCGTATAGAGCGGCACGCTCGTTCCATCTGGCAAACGAATGCGCATATCGTTGAGGGCCTGCAACGTTTCCCGCGCCGCTTCGGGGTAGCGCACGAAGACGCGTACTTCTTCACGGCCTCGCTGAATACGCTGGACCTCCTCACCAAAGAAAGTTTGGCGCACCTGGCGCGCAACATCACTCGGGGTGAGGCCCGCGGCGCGACCCGCATCGGTTAGCTCGAAAAGCAATTGGCGCTTGCCGAGGTCAAAACTGTCCTCGATCTGATTGGCGCCCGGTAACCGCTCAATCTCAGCTTTCAGAGCATCAGCGGCCTGAATAAGGATGGCTTCATCTGCATGGGCGAGTTCAAACTCAACATCGGAACCGAAGCCGCCAATCGAGGCGGTAAAGGTTAGCCGCTCAGCCCCTTCAATCTGACCCACCTCTTCGCGCCAAGCGCGCTCGATATCTGACGCAGACATGCGACGCGTACCGAAAGGAATAAGCTCGATTTGGATTTGGCCGATATTCTCGGCAGCGCTGAACCCTGAATTACCAACCGGTCCGCCGCCTTGCGCGCTGTTTCCGCCAACAGTTTTTGCTACAGACAGAAAGAGGTCTTCGCCGCGCTCTTCCTTCACCTGCTCAGCGACAGCGAACGCGGCCTCCAAAAGTTCATCCATCGCGGCTTCCGTTCGCTCGAACGGCGTGCCTTCTGGCATGACCAGTGAGGCTGAAATGTCATTGCCTTCAATATTCGGGAAGAAGACGAACTTTACGAGCCCACTGGTCGAGAGACTTAAGCAGAGAATGAAGAAGGCGGTCGCCGCGCCAATCGTGGCATAGCGCCATCTCGCGACAAAACGCACACCCTTTCGGATCAGGTTTTCACTCGCCCAATCAATTCGTTTTGCGACCCGCCCCTGTATGGCCAGCAACGGCCCCCGCGACCACCGGCCACCATGGCTAAGGTGGCTCGGGAGGATCAGGAAGGCCTCGACGAGCGATACAATCAGAACACAGATCACGACCAATGGGATCGCGCGCGTGATATCGCCAAACGTTCCGCCTACGACGAGCAGAGGCGAGAATGCGGCGAGGGTCGTCATCACCCCAACCAAGACCGGCGCGAAGACACCGCGAACCCCATCAATCGCGGCGCGCGGCCCAGGCTTTCCTTTCGCAAGTTCAGCGTCGATATTCTCGCCAATCACAATCGCATCGTCGACCACAAGCCCGAGCACAATGATCAGTCCAAACAGAGACACCATCGTGATCGTGACGCCTGCTGCGCCGAACAGCATAAAGCCACCCATGAAAGCGGTCGCGATTCCGATACAGACCCAAAATGCAAGCTTGAGGTCCAACATCAGGACTAAGAATAAGAAGACCAGCGCAAAGCCAAACAGAGCGTTCCGGAGAAGCAGATTGATCCGCTCTTCGAGAATGCTGGTTTGATCCCGAAACTCGAGGACTTCGATGCCCGGCGGCGGCGTGTAGGTCTCCATATAGGTGTCGACCACAGCCTTCACGTCGATCACGTCCTCGGCCTCCGCGCGGGAGACTTCAACGAAAATCGCCTGCTGGCCATTATAGGTGTTGATCAACGACTCACGGGTGAACCCGTCTCGGATCGCGGCAATGTCTTCGAGCAAGATCTGCGAACCGTCGGGGAGATTGCGCACAACAATGCTCTCAAACTCATCGCCCGTGAGGCGCCGTTGGTTTGTTCGTAGCAAGAACTCACCAGATTGCGTTCGGATCGAGCCGCCTGCCAGATCGAGCGAGCCTGCACGAACCGCCTGTGAGACATCATCAATCGACAGACCAAACTCTTGGAGTGTGTCTTCGCTTACCTCGATCGAGATTTCATAGTCCCGATCCCCAGACAGGCTGACGAGAGATATGCCGTTCTGCGTGAGCAATTCGCGTTCGAGGTTCTCTGCAGCTTGGCGGAGCTCAAGCGGCGTTACATTGCCAACAACGACGAGCGTAACCACACCGCCTGTCGGGTTTGGGGCGCGAATGGTCTCGCGTTCTGCATTCTCAGGTGGAAAGTCCGCCAGACTCTCAACTGCCGTCTGCACATCGTCCTTCACGATCTGCTCATCCGCAAAATCCGCCAGTTCAATCGTGACCGTCCCGATATTCTCTGACGCGGTGGATGAGACGCGTTTGACCCCATCAATGCCGAGCACCGCCTCTTCGACGCGGCGGGTGACCCCCTCCTCGACTTCGGCGGGTGTCGCTCCTGGATACGGCACAGTGACCGTGACAATGCCCGGCTGAATCGTCGGGAAGACCTGGGTCTGTAAATTGCCCGCGAATAGAATGCCGCCAATCAGCAACACGACCATCAACAGATTAGCCGCAACCGGATTGCGGACGAACCACCCAATCAGGCCGCCACCTGTCGTGGTCTCATCACTGGGCTGCATCTGCGGGCCCTCCCGTTGTCGCAGTTCGTTCAGGCCTGGCTCTGACCGTGACAGCCTGACCAGCTTCCGCTTCGAGCGGTGGGAGCGCGACAATGCCATCGCCAGGATCAAACGGAGCGACGATGACGAGCCCTTGGTCTGGCTCTTCGCCCAAGACCCGAACCGTGCGGCCTACCAATTGTTCGCCCTCAACAACCCACACTTCAGACTGACCGCTCAGCGCAGTCGCAGGCAATTTCATGGCGCCTTGAACAGCGTCTGACCGAATTGAAACATCAACGAAGTCGCCAATGCGCAGCTCGTTCACTGCTTCAGGAACGAGATAAAGATTTGAGAGCCGCGTTCGCGCATCAAGGCTGGCATCCACGCGAACAATCTCAGCCTTACGTGCTGAACTATTTGCGCCGCGCCTTGTGTAATCTGCACTTCGCCCGATCGCAGGCTCAAGGACAGCCAACTGATCAGACGACACTGGAACGGCGAGTTCTATACTCTCAAGTGCGACCAGACGCCCGACGGCTTGGCCTGGCGCTACGATTTGGCCAATATCCAAACTGGACGCCAACACGCGCGAATCAAGCGGCGCATAGACACGTGTTCGCTTTAGAGAGAGTTCAGACGTGCGTTTATTGGCAATGGCGCTGGCAAGCCGCGCCTTCGCCGCTTCAATCTGAGGGACACGCGCCGCGAGCTCATTAACTTCGCGGCCGGGGTAAAGCTCCTGCCATTCCTGCACCGCGATCGCGGCTTCTGCCTCCAATTGCTGCAGGTCAGATTGGGCCGCGGCGATCTCTGACTGCGCACGCTCAACAGCGAGCAAGAAGTCAGAGCGATCAATTTCGAAGAGTTTTTCGCCCTTCTGAACCTCGGCGCCAGCACGAAACGCATTGCTCACAAAGGTAATCTCGCCCGAGACTTGCGGGCTTACAGACACTTCGGCGGTGGCCTGGATGGTGCCGTTTACGCGTACTTCCGGCGCATAGGTGACGATAATTGGATCCGCCAGCCGCACACTGATGGCCGCGTCTCCTCTTAAATCCGCGATTTGCGGCGCCCGCTCATTGACCTGACCTTTCAGCGCACGCGACAGGCCGAGCGCGGCGGCAATGACCGCGATAACAAAGACCAATTGGAACAGGCCCGTCGCCAAACCGCGACGTTGGGGGGAGGAAGACTGCTGGTCGTGCGGCTCCATTTCGAGCTCCATAATTATGACTGACTAGTCAGTTATTTTATTTTCTTGTGATTTCAACCCTGCTGATATGAACTTTTTGTCGCAAAAGCTCGGCGACTCTGCTCTTTCTGTTTACGCGCAAACCCCTGCCCTGGATTGGATACAACGATCATGCCCGTGAAATCCCTCACTGCTCCCTACGATTTTGCGGATCTCCTTGAGATCATGAAGCGCTTACGGACACCCGAAACCGGCTGCGCCTGGGACCTGGAGCAGAGCTTTGAGACGATCGCTCCCTACACCATCGAGGAGGCCTATGAAGTTGCTGACGCAATCGAACGCAAGGATATGGGAGACCTGAGTGACGAACTTGGTGATCTCTTACTGCAAGTCGTTTTCCACGCGCAAATTGCCAGTGATGAGGGCCATTTCTCGATCGCAGACATTACCCAAGCCATCAGTGAGAAAATGGTGCGCCGTCATCCGCACGTCTTTGGCGACGAGGCCCAACGCTCGGCCGACGCGCAAACCGGTGCCTGGGAAGAGATCAAGGCCGCCGAACGCGCCCAAAAACAAGAAACCAATCCGAGCGCTCTGTCAGGCGTGGCGCTCGCCCTCCCCGCTTTGATGCGGTCCGAAAAACTCCAAAAGCGTGCGGCACGAACAGGGTTTGATTGGACCGATCCCAAGGACATCTTCGACAAGCTTGAAGAAGAGATGGATGAGGTCAAAGAAGCCATCGAAGAAGATGACGCGGATCATATCGAGGAAGAAGTGGGCGACCTCCTATTTGTTGCCGTCAACCTCGCGAGGCGGCTAAAGGTCGATCCAGAGATCGCTTTGCGAAAATCCAACGCAAAATTTGAACGCCGCTTCCGCGCCATGGAACAGTTGGCTGATGGCAAAGAGAATGGTTTTGCCACGCTCTCTTTGGATGAACAGGAAGAATTATGGCAGGCGGTAAAAGCCAGGGAAAAGGTGAAGACCGATTGAAGGTAATGATGGCATCATTCTGCGGCTATCAAGGGGGATGATCGCAGGGGCTTAAAACGCCCTAAAACAGTCGCTCACTAATGATCAACATTCATCTAATCTCCAGATTGATCACCGACGTATCGCCGCCGAATACGCAAATACAAAAACTGCAAAACCAAAATGACGGTTAAAACCAATAACGAGCTTACGAGTAGACCGCTTTCTGACGGATATAGCAGGTTGCTTCGGTCAATAAGTAGCCGGTATCCGGAAGCTAGAAACGCTATGAGCAAAAAGTACGACACCGTAATTGTCATCGCGTGATTGAAATATCGTAGACCAAAAACACGAAATGCCATGATCTGATACAAAAGGTATCCACTTACGGTGCTGTACAACAAAATTCCGAGCATGGCATTGATAACAATCGCGTGTATGGACCAGCCAAAACCACTCTCAAGTTGAAAGCACACTGCAGCAGCGATGATCGCGGCAATCTCGATCAACCGCAAAACAATGAACTTTCGTAGATCAACCGCCACTACGATCTCTTTCTAAGTTATCGCTTTTACCTCGCCCTTAGGCTACGCTTTAAATCGGACGCTGACTACGTCCGCTATGGATCATGAAAAGGATACCCAATACTACATCATGAACCATTTCGAACGGCACAGGAACGCAGTTCGACTGGGCGTCCTACGATCGCCCCAGAACGGTCGCTCGAGAGTTCTGAAACGCGAGCAAAAGCAGACATAACGATCTACCCTTCTTCCACCAAAACCAAGAGGATTGAATTCTGTCGTTTTTATTCAAGACGCTTTTCGGTAGAATCGGTCATATGCCCGGATGCAACTCAGATACACGATACTTTACGTCAAAGACGTTCCAAGCACGCTTTCGTTCTATGAAAGAGCCTTCTCTCAAACTCGCACGATGCTTCATGAAGGCGGTGATTATGGCGAGTTGGCGACCGGCGAAACCAAACTTGCATTTTCTTCATTAGAGCTCATGCAAAGCATCGGAAAATCTCCGGGAAGCACGGCGAGCCAATCCCCTTGTTTTGAAATAGCTTTTGAGACGACGGATGTACGGTCGGCACTCGATCTAGCAATTGAAGCTGGGGCAACACTTGTCCAAGATGTTGAAGAGATGCCTTGGGGTCAAACCACAAGTTATGTCAAAGACCCTGATGGCTTCTTGATTGAGATTTGTTCTCCTGTTGGTCAATCGTAACCAGCTGAATTTATACTCGTTGCGAGATCAGACTGAGCCATGAATGCCTTCGGCGTCGTGCCGAACCAATGCTGAAATTCTCGGGTTAAATGAGATTGATCGGCGTACCCGACATAATAAGCGACACTAGAGATGCTTCTCTCTTGATTGAGTAATCTTGCGGCTCGTCGGACCCGCGCTAGACGCACCCAGTAAAGCGGTCGTTTGCCAGTCGAAAACAATAACCGGCGTTGTAGTGTTCGCTGAGAAACGCCTAATCTGCACGCCAGACTTCCTGAATTGGCGTCTATTTCGGCCAATCCGGACAATGCGTCTTCAGTGAACGGGGCGATGGATACGAAACTGTTGAGCACATCCTCCACGTCAACACTGTGAGGATCCAACTCACCCAACTCTCTCAAAAGCGCTAGCTCATCGATATTAACGCCAGGTCGGAGCCTATATCCGATCATTGAGGTGGAGTGGGGTGTCGTTACGGTGGCAGCGCCATCATAAAAAGGTGAGACAAACCACTTAGGTGCTTCCCCTCGCGTCTCTTTGTAGATCAAGTCTCTACAACCGTCTGGCAAAATGACGCTATGCGAGGGAGACCGCGACTTAAACTGCCAAACATCAAGTAGCATAAAGCTCGACCCTATATCCTTTTTCTACGCCACGCTTAGCGACAATAACGTTATCCTTGCAACGGGCATTACCCATCACCGAATATGGATTTCAGCTTAGCGTGCGTGAGCAATCATGCACCGATGTATGGCGTACCGCGACACTTATCGAAGCCGACACGTCCTCGTGCTCTATCGGCGTTCTTTGTCTCAGGTGTATCATTTTACGAAGAGCGGTAACGACGTTGCGTTGGTGAACGTGGATCTCATTTACGACTTTACCGGGCTGATATATCCTGGCGGCTTCACAATCACGACCGAGCACTCGACTCGATTGAGAATATCCTCAGCAGTATTCCCAATAATGAACCCTGGAATACCGGTTCGTGCGACGCTTCCCATTACGAGCGTATCGACCTTTAGCTCGGTGACCTTGTCCGGAAGAACGTCACGTGGAGATCCCTTAATCGAATGCGTCCGCAGATGAGTATCTGGCAAGTCTGTGGTGTCGATAAGATCTTGTAGATTCTTCCGGCTTTGTTCGAAGACCGATTGGAGATAAGCGTCGACCTCTTTTTGCGGGTCGCGCATATTTGACCACATCCAGACGAGGCCCTCGCCTGCCGCTTGCCAGGCATGGACGATATGAAGAACCGCATCTGAGGTGTGCGCAATCTTAGCGGCGGTCTCAATGACAGTGGCGTTGAGACCGCTGAGCGTATCGGGCTGCGACGCAGCTTCAAAATCGACATCTACCGCGGCGAGCACCGTTTGGGGTGGTTTTGGTGTCTGGGGCATATGCAACCAAACAGGCGCCGGGCATTTTCTCAAAAGGTGTTGATCAGTACTGGTGAATAGGCTTTTCGGAGCGCCGTTCCAAGCCTCTGCGGCTTTGATAACAAGGTCATGCTTTTCGGATATCACTTGGCGAATAATATCTAAAAAGGGTTTTCCGGTGCGCACATCGATAACAACCGGATTTGGCAAAGCACTGGCAAGGCGCTCAAGCCGGTTTCTTTCTTCGGCTTTGATTCGCAGAATGACATCTTCTGGATCAATGCCCGCGTGTTTCGCAAGACGCTTTAGGCCAGCCGGTGGCACGACCAAGCCCATAACGGCAGGTACGGCGCCGGTATCGGCCAACATCTCGACCGCGAGCTGCATCGTGGCCTCGTCACCGGCGCCGCCGTCACAGACGACCAGAATATTGGAGAAGCGCGTTTGTTCGCTCGTGTCACCTGAGATCATTCGGGACGGGGTCATGTAGCAAAATCCTTTTGGCCAATGGGATTGATAGGCGCCGGGCCCGACGCATCGCTATTGCTCAAGACCAGTGAGGCCGCTTCTGCAGCTGCATCGCGATAGGGCATGAGGACAAGATCGGCGCCGGCCTGTCGCATTTGATCGGCGGCTTCGTCTCCATGGGCGGCGATAGCGGTTCGCCCGGCATAGTCGAGCCCACGCAGGGCGACCAAAAAGGATCGGCGCGCATCATCGTGCGTCACGCCAGTTGCGTGCTGCGGCAGGGTCGAGATGGCCCAATCGGTTTCAGAAAACGGCAGATGACCGAGAAATTCAGGGTCGGTCGCATCGCCGAAAAGAACTTCGTGACCGGCCTCGCGCGCACAACTCACTGCAACCGGATCAAAATCAACGCCCAGAACTCGGGCTCCGCCTTTTTGAAGCTCGGAGGCCATGGCGAGGCCATACTGGCCAAGGCCGAAAATGATAACATCATAATGCTCAGATCTTGGTTGCCAGGCTGCTTCCTCTTTGCCCGCGCTATTGCGTTCAAAGGGTGAGAGGAGCGGCTCCATTATTCGGTAAAGCTCATGCGAATAAGTGATCATGTAGGTCGAGGCCGCGATTGTGATGAGACCAACGAGCGTGACTAGCCCCATGGCTTCTCCGCCGACATGACCGAGCGAGACTCCCATAGCCATGAAGATGAGGGAAAACTCACTGATCTGAGCCACGGTTAAACCGGCCAAGAAGCCAGTCCGCTTTTTATACCCAAGCGCGCCCATTATGGAGAGCACGATGAGTGGGTTTCCGATAAGAACGAAAGCGGAGAAGATCACAGCTGCGCCAATGCTCGCGCCCAAAATGGACAGATCAAGCGAGGCACCTAAAGCGATAAAAAAGAAGAGCAGAAGGAAGTCCCGTAAAGACGCTAAACGCGCCGCAATCGCTTCGCGAAAAGGCGTGGACGCGAGCGAAACACCGGCAAGCAGTCCGCCAAGCTCTTTGCCAAACCCCAGATAGTGCCCAAGCGCGGCCAGGAGCGCGGCCCAGCCAATCGCAAATGAGACAAGCAGCTCTGGCGCGCGCGACAAACGTTCGACTAAAGGGTTGGCGACCAAGCGAATAAAGATCAGAACGCCGACCAGCATCGCGATGCCATACCCAAACACACGAAGGACATCTTGCAGCGCGGCATCGCCGCCGCTCCCTGCGCCAATGGCTGAGAGAACAATCATCGCCAAGACGACAACCAAGTCCTGAACGATCAAAAACCCAAGTGCGATACGTCCATGCAGACTATCAATCTCTCGTTTGTCCGAGAGTAATTTCACAATGATGATTGTGGACGAAAATGTCAGCGCGACCGCAATATAGAGGCTGGTGACTGGACTAAATCCGAGCGCGAGCGCGATCAGGAAACCAAACACAGTCGTGAAGGCGACTTGGCCGAGGCCGGTCATGAGCGCCACTGGCCCAAGTGTTCGCACCAGGTTTAGATCAAGCTTAAGCCCGACCAGAAAGAGAAGGAGCGCTATCCCAAGCTCAGCGAGCACATCAATCTGCTCATCAGATTGCGCGATATCTAGCATGGATGGACCGGCTATGATGCCGACCGCAATGAAACTCACGATCAAAGGCTGCCGGAGCATAAGACCGACAAAGCCAACGCCCGCTGCTAAAACTAGCAAAGCTGCGATTTCATAAAAGAGATAGTCGGTAATCGCGTCTGTCATGAGGTCGGGTTCGGAGGATCGGCCAAGGCTTGTCTCTTATCCTGTGACCATCTGATAGAAGTCGGCTGGCTTTACCACGAGCAGGTTGCAAAGCGCCTCGCTTAAGACGTTCTCAGCCGTGTTTCCAAAAAAGAGGCTTTGAATGCCTCGCCGATTAGCGCTGCCAATGACGAGAAGATCTGAATGTAGCTCAGAGGCAGCCTCCGCAATTGCTTTGCCACCTTCGCCCATAATAAGTTTAGTGCTAAACGACAGGCCTGAAGACGCATATTTTGTTTCAGCCTCCTCTCGGAAACTCTCAAACCATTTTGAGGTGACCGCTCTATTTTGATCAATATGATGATCGACGCTTTCTTCAGAGAGCCCCGAGCGTGGATGCTTTAAGAATTGGAGATCGGCCATGCGCCAAACGTGCAGAAGGGTTACTTCGTTTGCGTCGAGCCGTTTCGCCATATCAACCCCCGTTTCGAGAACACGGGCATTGAGGAGACTGCGCTGAGGGCCATCCAGCTTGTCCTCGGCATTATCCACCGCGATGACGATGTGTGGCGTTGGGGCGTCGATTGGGTTTCGAAGGATCAGCGTCGCACTCGGCGCGCGTTTCAGAAGCCTGCGAGCGACTTTGCCCATTCGTGCGCGTTCATTTGATGAAAGCTCATCATCCTCTTTGACCACCAAGTCGGCTTTGCGCAGAATGCTTGTCTCTATGATTTTTTCCGCGGGTGCTCCCGACACAAGATCAACATCGCAGGTTTGGCCTATAACTTCGCTGAGATTTCCGGTTTTTTCCGTGAGTGCGTTCAGGAGCGCTTGCTCCGCGCGTTTGGCAGAGGAAACAACCTTGTGATCAGTGATCTCATTGCTGAGACTCGGCGCGATCCCCAGAATCACGACCTGATCCCCCGATTGGGTTAAGCGCTTGAGCGTTCTGCCAAGAGCGAGCGTGTCATCATTGTGGTCGACTGCGCCAATAATCGTGGCCATTTGGGTCTATCCATTTTTGAAGGAGGTAGAAGTTATCGCAACCCCAAGACATAGGTCTGGCGCTCAAATCGTCGTTTAGGTCGGACCTACAACGAGGGGGGCACCCCTGTTTCGTGTCCTGTGAACAGGCTCCGCGTCGGCGAGCCCTTAAGTCCCGCGCAGGTAGTAATTCTATCCCTCGACTACACTCATAACGTCACTGCAAGACGACTCCAACCGCGCGCGCGATACTTGTTTGCGAACGAGTTGATTGAAAAAAAATATAGGAGATCGGTCCACGGACGCGCCCGTTTTCATGGTGATCTTAGCAGAATTGACCAGAATTTTCGTTCGACATTCATTCTGTATCAAAAGCCTACTCAAAACGGTAAGACCACTAACGAGCACGATCTTACTGAACGCAGAATGTTGGCCCAACGCCCGCCCAAAGAGCGAGTTGTTTCCCTTCAGTCTCAGGACTCAAACTGAGCGGATCTTTGCGGTGCAAAAAAGCACCAAAGTCGGGACATTCAGGATGTGTATCTTGCCGTAGCCAAGTTCTATTAGCCCACGATTGGCGAGTTTGTCTAAAGCCTTGCCAATCGCAACTCGGGAGTGGCCAATCATGAAAGCCAAATCCTCCTGCCAGCAATGAATGTTCGCCTCGTTCTCTTCTTGAGTGGTCTCGGCGACCAGCAAACAAACATGAATGTTGAGTTTGAAAAAAAAGGGGCGGCAAAGGCCGCCCCAAGTACACGGAAAACGCGATTAGGAGTTAGCTAAAACCGCGTCCTCAAGGTCACGCCGTAAGTGGCGGGATCTTGAGTGAATTGACCGCGTGCGCGATTGCCTTCGCCGCCGCGCAGCGGAATATTGAATGTGACATTCTTAGTGATCTCATCCGTCACATTGCGTCCCCAAAGTTCAACGGTCCAACGATCATCTGGAGACGATACGCCGATCCTTAGATTGAGCTTAGTGTTCGCCTCTTGAATGTCCCCTGGCAGCACAACATCGCTTAAAAGCTCTGTCGGTTGAGTGCTGGTTCGACGATCTGATTCATAGCGGAGATTGGCGTTGGCGAACCAATTGAAGTCTCCGAAATTGTCCTCATATGTGGCGCCAGCGACGATCACATTCTCAGGCGCGTTCGTCAGACTTGCCCCGCAAAGATTGGCCGCATTTGGATTGAACCGGGGATCGCTCTGATCGAGAATATCACAATCATCTGGATATCGCGCATCGGAATAAGTCCAGTTGAAGGTTGCCGACAGATTATCCGTCAATTGTCCTTCGGTCTCGATTTCGATGCCGCTGGCTTCGGCTTTGCCGACATTGAAGGTTTGAAACCGAACCCCGGTAAACTCGAGGACTTGGAACCCTTCCAAATCTTGATGGAAGATAGCGATGTTTGCCCGCGCTCGCCCGTCAAACAAAGTCGATTTTAGACCGACCTCCCAAGCATCGACCAATTCGGAGTCAAAGCGCGGATCTGCGCCACCCGCGGCAGCGGATGCATCTAAGTTAAACCCACCAGACTTGAAGCCGTGGGTAAACCCGCCATAGACGTTCACATTCGGTGAGAGCTCATAGCCAAGCTTTATCGTATAAACGAGCTCCTCGTCCTCAAAAGTATCATCAAATTCTTGCGGCAAGAGACCGGCGAGCGGAGAGGTCGAGAACGGGGCGAATAGTGGACCAAAATTCTGCTCGTTAAAGACCGGCGCCGCAAACACGAAACAGTTCAATGCAACCGATGCCCCAGCCAATGCGGTCGGGATAGAGTCTGGGTCTGTTGCCAGTGTGTTGAATGTGCCTAAGCACGCATCAAACTGACCGTCGACTTGATTAAAGCTGCCATCCTTACTCTCTTCGACGTAACGAAGCCCCACGGTCAGATCTAATTTGTCCGTTACTGCGAGAATGTTATGCGTGAAGATGGAGAATGAATCGCCTTCTTGAAGGAAGCTATTGTCGGCAAAGTCACCGGTCGCGTCCACGCCGCCTGAAAAGGCCAAAAGCACATTCGCAGATTGTCCAAGCAAGCCTGCGCTTACACCACTTTGGAACTCATCCAAGAGAGTCAGCGACCCGCGGGAGTCGATTGTCTCATCTGAGTAGTATAGCCCGACCAACCAATCCAACCGGTCATTGAAGGCCGAGTCTTGCAAGCGTAGTTCGTGGGTGGTGGTTTCGATCGTTGTTACGTTGCCGCCAGGTGTAAAGGGAGAGCCAGGCAATGCCTGCGCTTCTGGCGACCGACCAACTGTAAAGATGTTGAGCGCTGTATAGTCTGTGCTCCGGAATGTCTCATCTTCGAAATCACGATACGATCCGATATAGGTCAGTGCACCGAGAGGCGTGTCGACATTGTATTCGAGAGAAAAGCCCGTTTGTTCAAATGGGTTTCCAAACTCCGAATCGTTTGAGCGTAAATTCTCGAGCGCGGCTGGGCCAGTATTTGGAGCGCCGCCATCTGCAGGGAGCCCGGCTGGACCAAAAAAGGCAACGAAGGGCGTGTCATTGTTCCAAACCGCATGGCAACATTGTTCATTCGCTTCTGAGTAATCTAGAATCGCCCGGATGGTGCCTGCATCATCGAAATCTCCATATAACTGACCGCGTATGACGGTGCGGTCGCGATCATGACTTTCAACACCATTAAGACCCTCGACAAATCCATCTCGCTGCCGGATTGCTCCAGACACCCTAACGGCTAGCGTGTCTTCGATCAGGGGGACGCTGATACCAGCTTGAAGACTGACCAAATTAAAGTTGCCGGCGGTTAGCGTGCCAAATCCTTCAACGTCCTCAAGGTTCGGTTTTTTGGTTTTTATATTCAGAGCACCCGCGGAGGTATTGCGGCCAAATAGCGTGCCTTGTGGACCTCTTAGAACTTCGATTTGTTCTAAATCCATGAGATCGCCGAGCGCGACGCCAGGCCGCGAGAGGTAGACTCCGTCCAAGAATACACCAACGGAACTCTCAAGACCGATATTGTTGCCTGTCGTGCCCACACCGCGAATTCTAAGTGTGGTGCCTCCTGTGGTCGTGTCTGAACTGTTCATGTTGAAGCTTGGGGCGACGCTATCGAGCGATGTCACGTCGGCGACGCCAGCCCGCTCTAGAGTTTCCGGGTTGAGAGCGGTGACTGCGATTGGAACGTCCTGGATACTCTCAGTGCGCTGCGTGGCCGTAACGGTTACCGTGCTCAATCTGCGATCATTGTCTGCTTCGTCCTCTTGAGCGACGACAGACGGCGCTGCCATGAGTATGGCAGCCGCCGAGACACTCGCAAGACATAAGACTTTCGATGTTTTTGATATCATTCTTGTTGAACTCCCTAACGCCGCAAACTCTGGTTTTGCCCATCTTGGCACTGGTCGCGGTCATGGAGATTGGTGTGCCGCTGTCAGGTAACAATCAATTCACGACCCCGTGACAGATGAAATTGTGATCTTACAAAGTCGGGTTTAGCGTCCCGAGTGCGGACCAAATCGCTTACTTGTTATGTCTGCTTCTAGGAACAAACGGCCACGACAGAATGCAAGTAATTACGGGGTTATCCCGCGAAAGCTGCCCTTCCTTAAGAGGTCCACAATGCGTTATTCCATGAGTTTACCATAGAGTGCATTAAACCACTCTGGGTAATCATCCTCGACCAACTCCATTCGTCCATGAACGAACTTTGCAAGACGCCTCGGTGAAACGTTTAGCCCCGAGGCATCATAGACTGCCGCTGCATCCGCCATGGTCACGGCCTGGCGAATGAGAACTTTGTTACGGGCATAACGTTGTTTGATCTTGTCTACTGGCACCGGGTGACCGCCTTCCATCACCCGCGCTTTGACGCGAGCTACGGCCAGATCGTCTGAGACGATGTCCAGATGGAAGACCACAATACGGAAGCCGGCTGCACGGGCATGCTTCAGCAACTCAAGCTTGGAGATATGCGAGAAAACGGTTTCAGTGACAAAGCTCTCACGTTTTGCGATATGCGCGTCGCGCCGCTCAGCTGCCAAAGCGCCGGCGGTATAGGACGCTTCCATTGACCGGTCTTTCAACTCATCAAGTTGGATTATATCAGCGTTGACGAAAGGAGCGGATACCCTGCCCCTCAACACTGTATTGTAAAAAGTAGTCTTCCCCGCTCCATTGGGTCCTGCGATAACGAAAAGCGTCGGTCGCGCCTTAGGAGAACTCATGCGTTCTTATGCGGGGACTGTTCCACGATCTGACCATCGCGATTGGCACCTACACCGAGACCGGCTCCCTTTCGTGCTTTGAAGAAAGCTTCTTGCTCAGGAGTTGGATCAGCAGCCATCGCCAGAAGGTCTTCAACAAAGACCTCCTGTTCTTCTCCCGTCAAAGCGTCTGGACTCCGGCGCCCTTCAAGCGCCTCGCGAATATGCGCGTAGGAAAATTGGGGCGAGCGCTCTATTGAACGTCCGATCCGCATCCAATACGTGATCTGGCCAGCAATAGAGCGGCTAGACAGCTTTGCTTCACGCCGCACCACTTCCATTTCCTCGTCAGAGATTTTGATCGATTGTGCCATATCAGTCACCTCTCAGGTGGCAATATGCCACCTTATGAATTGATTTGCAAGTCATGCGCACAAAAACTGTGGACGGAACAATCGTTTCTTGCGCGCTGGAAATAAGCGAAATTTGTACTAAAGAGTAGCATACAGAAGTTTCACTGGAGTAAGCAAACCTTTCCAAAAGCGTTGTTGCTCATCGAGCCATTTATACAAAACTCTATCGATGCAGGGCAACGGGTTAGTTATGCTTCAAACCACTGGTCGCTCGGGAGAATCGCGGCAAGAGCCGCAACCCAAAGTGCGTTAGATACAAGTCGAACGCATGAAACAATTAAGTCGAAAGCAACATGACAAAAAAGAAAAACCAAGCAGGTTCAAATCAAAAAATACTTCCCCTACTCGCATTGCCCGCGGATGCAAGAAGAGCAATCCGAAGACCGGAACTCCTAAAAATGGTGCCGCTATCAGCCACCACAATCTACGAGATGGAACAGCGTGGCGAGTTCCCTAAACGCTTCTATCTAACTCCTCGTTGCGCGGCTTGGGACCTGGATGAAGTGAACGAGTGGCTCGAGCAACGAATATCAATCACTCAAGGCGTCAACGAGGTAAAACCGATAGTTGCGCGAAATCGAAAACAGTAGCGCTCAATGTCGCTAGGCGTATCCAACTGGAAAATGGTGGTCAGCCCGCAGAGCGAAAAGCTTCAGGAATGTCATGCAGGAAATCCGGTAACTATCATCGCCCACAAGCAACTCCTCGAAAAGTCAGATTCGTACAAAGAAAGAGAACCGGTAGAAAGTGCAGGCTTGTTTCTGGCGTTCCTTGAGCCTCGTTAAGCCTACCCAATCTGGACGTATTCTTTGTTTAGGGACAATGATTTTTTTTGAGGGGGATACAGCTATTTTGTTGAAATAATTAGTAATTTCCATAAACTGTATCCTCTTTCGCCACCATCAAAATATGCTAAGGTACCTTCACCAAACATTCAAAGGAGCAAGCGAGCGGATAAAAACCAAGTACCGAAGTAGTCTCTCGGATTGATCGCATTAACCAACGACAATCCAAAAATCAGGTTTATGAAAAAACACTATCTGAACGTTACCGGACGCTAGTGAAAAATTGCTCACTACTCCCACTCGATTGTCCCAGGAGGTTTCGAAGTGATATCGTAGACTACTCGGTTCACGCCCTTGACTTCATTGATGATTCTCGTCGCAACACGGCCAAGAAAATCATGCTCGAATGGGAAATAGTCTGCGGTCATTCCATCCGTCGAGGTGACGGCCCGGAGGGCCAGGACGTTTTCGTATGTGCGCTCGTCGCCCATGACGCCGACCGTGTTGACCGGCAGCAAGACCGCGAATGCCTGCCAGATCTGATCATAGAGCCCGCCATTTCGTAGCTCTTCAAGATAGATCGCATCTGCCTTGCGCAACGTGTCAGCTTTCTCGCGGGTAATCTCACCAGGGATACGGATCGCGAGCCCCGGCCCAGGGAAAGGGTGGCGACCGATAAACGCGTCCGGCAGACCAAGCTCTCGCCCAAGCGCACGGACTTCATCTTTGAACAGATCCCGCAGCGGCTCGACCAATTGCATATTCATACGCTCGGGCAAACCGCCGACATTGTGGTGGCTCTTGATCGTAACAGACGGGCCACCAATCGCGCTAACACTTTCGATGACATCTGGATACAATGTACCCTGCGCCAAGAAGTCGGCGCCGCCAATTTTCTTCGCTTCCTCTTCGAACACATCAATGAACAGTTTGCCGATGATCTTTCGTTTGCGCTCCGGGTCACTCACCCCATCCAACTCACCGAGGAAGAGGTCGGACGCGTCAACATGCACGAGTGGAATGTTGTAATGCTCTCGGAACAGAGTGACGACCTGCTCGCTCTCATTCATACGCATCAGGCCGTGATCGACATAGACGCAAGTCAGCTGACTGCCGATCGCCTCATGGATCAATACTGCCGCAACCGAACTATCAACACCGCCCGACAGACCACAAATGACGCGGCCTGAGCCGACTTGAGCGCGGATTTTCTCGATCGCTTCTTCGCGATACGCGGCCATGGTCCAGTCGCCTTTTAGGCCTGCAATCTCGTGCGTGAAATTGCGCAGGATCTGGGCGCCATGCGGCGTGTGCACGACTTCGACATGGAACTGCGTCGCATAGAAATCCCGATCCGGATCAACGATCGCTGCGACGGGCGCGCCGGGCGACTTGGCGATGACTTTGAAGCCCGGCGCCATTTCAGCGACGTGGTCACCATGGCTCATCCAGACTTGCTCTTCAGCGCCAGATTTAAACAGGCCCGCTAGAAGCTTATCGTCTTCAACCTTTTCGATGAAGGCGCGGCCAAACTCCCGGCTAGTACCGCTCTCGACGCGGCCGCCAAGCTGCTCCATCATCACTTGCTGGCCGTAGCAAATGCCGAGCACAGGAATGCCGAGTTCAAACACTTCTTTCGGAGCGCGCGGACTGTCTTCCCAGGTCACACTCGCGGGGCCGCCTGAAAGGATGACCGCTTGCGGGTCATAGGTCTTCAGGAAAGTATCATCGACCTTATTGAAGGGGTGGATTTCGCAATACACACCGCTCTCGCGGAGCCGCCGGGCAATCAGCTGAGTGACTTGACTACCGAAGTCAATAATCAGCGCGCGTTCGTGTTTCTGTTCAGCCATGTGGCCCTTTAGCTGAGTCCCGCGCGGGCCTCAACTAGGGCAAATCAGGATCCGAACGGAGAGTCAGGACGTCGACGTCCAAAGAGACCTCCGCCTTCCTGAACCAACGGCGTCGATGATTTTCGTTTATTGCCGAAATTCGCTGCTGGTTTGGAGGGCACGGTTTGCGTTCGCGGTGTGGCTGGAATCGCTCGTGGCGGGGGCGCTTTCGGTTTAGCTCGCTGGTTCCGCGCCCCTTGAGGCTGCGGCGTAAGCAGCGGAGACGCCACATCCGACGCCGGACTATCTTCCGGCACATAACCGAGCTTATAGGCTTGCATCAACTGGATCAGCTTTTGGGCTTTCATACCGACAGCTGGGATCGAGTGAGTTCCTCCAGCCAGAAATTTGGCGGCTTTTCCCATCATTGTGCCTTCTTTGTTCACATGCGTGAACGAGACCATATTGGCCGCCGTGATCAGTCCTGATTTAACTTTGTAGACTCGAAAATCCGTAATCTCTTCCCATCGATAGGTTTTCGCTGACCACCAATTGCGGACTTTGATGCCGTCCTTTGAGAGTTCGAGACGCTGTAGAACGCCAGCACCGACAAGGAAAAAGATGCCTCCAATGATCAGGCCAAAGCCGGGCACCATGAAGATAATCGCGGTGCCACCTAGAAACCACTTCCAAGCCGTCGGCGTGAGTGTTGTGACGCCGTTTTCCGTTTTGATAGCCATTAAACTTGCCCCTCAATCCAGCCTTCCGTGTGGCAGAGTGAGCTAAATTTGGCGCAAAATCCGAACCCGAATTTGCAGCGAGTGCGTTAACCTTGGCGGCGCAAAACGGCGAAGAAAAAGCCGTCCGTTCCAGCGCTGCGCGGGGTCAGGCGAACGCTGCCAGATGGCCCCTGCCCGGCTTTGATGACCGCGATGCCTTCATCGGTTAGCAACCCGCTATCGCTCGCATGGGCGACCGCATCCTCCTGCGTCCAGTCAGGGTTCGCAGCCAGAAATGCATCGACGCGGTCTTCGTCCTCCTCGACCAGGAAGGAGCAAGTCGCATAAAGCAGCCGCCCGCCAGGTTTTACATAGTCGGCAGCTTTGGAGAGGACCTCATCTTGTTGAGAGATGCGCGTTTCGAGGGACCTGGGCTTTACGCGCCATTTGGTATCCGGTCGGCGGCGCCAAGTGCCGGTTCCGGTACAGGGCGCATCCACGAATACACAATCCATTTGTTGTTTGAGCGCCTCAAGCGCTTCCGGTTCACTTGGATGCAGCAATTGCACATTGTGCGCCCCGGAGCGTTTCAGTCGCGGAACAATCGCGCTAAGCCTGCGGCCATCAATATCGTACGCGAAGACTTGTCCTTTGCCTGACATCGCCGCGGCGAGTGCGAGTGTTTTACCGCCGCCGCCCGAGCAATAGTCGAGAACTTGCTCACCCGCGCGCACATTCGCTGCGGCTGCGGCGATTTGAGACCCAGCATCCTGGACCTCAACCCAGCCTTTTGAATAGGCTGGAATATTATCCAAACTGGCTTCGCGCTGAGATGGGTCACGAGCCGGAATATGAAACGCGTGGTGCAACAAACGGGAGGGCTCTGCCTTCGCGCTGCGCAGCGGTGCGCTGGCTTTTTCAGTGTCTACTTTTAGCGTGTTCACGCGCAAATCGACATCCGCGCGCACAGCCATCGCTTGGCCCTCAATAGCGGCAAGCTCGCCAAAAGCCCGCTGCATGTTCGGGGTCAGCCATTCAGGATAATCTCCCGCAATGTGAGGCTCGGCGGTGACATCGGGCGCCATCACCAATCGCTCGCGTTCCTGAAGGGTCAATTTGCTCGGTGCGTGCTGCTCGTCCATTGCATCATCGATCCGGCGAATGTCCCAGCCCCAGGCAAAACTCAGCGCGCCCAGGATCAAGCCGCGCGGCGTGTCATCGGCCATCGCATGGGCAATCGAATTTCGCTTTCGCAGGGCATCAAGCACCAGGCCTGAAACCCACGCGCGATCCTTAGAGCCTGCATAGCGCGCACGTTTGCCCCAGTCGCGCGCCGCGACCTTCACGGGTTGATGGCGCCCGAGCACGTCACTTAAAACATCAATCGCTGCCGCTATTCGTCCGCCGTCGCGCATCGTCGCCTCATCACATCTATCGGCGCCGGTTTACTCGCCCGCGCGCAGAAAGCAAAGCTTTGCGGCAGCCCACCTGCCATTGATTTCGCCTTGTTTTCTTTTAAGCCAATGCGACTTCCAGGAAGGACCGACATGCGCCTCACAGATTGCCACAATTTCGCAGACTTTCGCCGTTTGGCGCAGCAGCGACTGCCCTCGCCTATCTTTCACTATATTGATGGCGCGGCTGACGATGAGATTACCTATCGGCGCAATACGGCTGCGTACGAGGATGTAGATCTTGTACCAAACGTCCTGAACGGCGTTGAAACCGTAGACATGTCGGTGGAGGTGATGGGCCAGAAGCTCGATATGCCGTTCTACTGCGCGCCAACGGCCCTGCAGCGCCTCTTCCACCACGAAGGTGAGCGCGCCGTCGCAAAAGCGGCCAGTAAATTCGGAACGATGTTTGGCGTCTCGTCGCTAGCGACTGTCACCGTAGAGGAAATCGCTGAGGTCGCGCCAGGTCCGAAAATGTTCCAGTTCTACTTCCATAAAGATCGCGGCCTGAACGACGCTCTTTTGGAGCGCGCGCGAGCAGCCAAGTTCAACGTTATGGCGCTTACCGTCGATACGATTACGGGCGGGAACCGAGAGCGTGACCTGCGCACTGGGTTCACCTCACCGCCTCGTCTGACACCCTCATCCCTTTTCAGTTTCGCATCGCATCCATCTTGGGCGTGGAACTTTCTAACGAAAGATAAGTTCGACATGCCGCACCTGTCTGGCCATGTCAGCGAAGGTACGAATCTCGCCGTTTCGGTGGGCGAGTATTTCTCGACAATGCTGGACCCAACCATGAACTGGAAAGATGCTGAAAAGCTCTGCGCACAGTGGAATGGGCAGTTTGCTCTAAAGGGCATCATGAGCGTGGAAGATGCCAAACGCGCCGTCGATATCGGATGTACTGGGATTATGGTCTCGAACCATGGTGGCCGCCAACTCGACGGCTCCCGCGCGCCATTCGACCAGCTAGCAGAAATCTGCGACGCGGTCGGCGATCAGATTGATGTTGTCTGCGAAGGCGGCGTCCAGAGAGGGACGCATGTCCTTAAAGCTCTATCAGTCGGCGCAAAAGCGGTTTCTGGCGGGCGGTTCTATCTTTATTCGCTCGCTGCCGCTGGTCAGGCAGGCGTCGAACGCGCACTGGGCAATCTAAAGACAGAGCTTGAGCGCGATATGCGTCTGATGGGCGTGTCTTCGATTAGCGAACTCAGCCGAAACAACCTACGCTGGCGCTAGTAAGCAACAGCCTCGATCGCCGCACGGTGCTTTAGCTTCGCTGCGTCGCTTAAGAAACTGCCATCAATGCTGTTTAAAGCGAGCTGCTTGATATCGGTTTCCGTCAGATCCAGCGCTTCGACGATGGCTCGGAAATTGTCATTTAAGTAGCCGCCAAAGTAAGACGGGTCGTCTGAGTTCACTGTCGCTTTGAGATTGGAATTCAGCATGCGCTTAATCGGGTGATCCTGCATATCCGAGACAACGCAGAGCTTCAGGTTGGATAAGGGACAAACCGTAAGGGTCATCCCTTCATCGGCTAAGCGTTCCACCAACGCGGCATCTTCCAAAGAGCGATTGCCGTGATCTAATCGGTCGATTTTAAGCAGGTCGAGCGCCTCGTGAACGTATTCCGGAGGCCCCTCTTCGCCCGCATGCGCCACGCTTTTTAGTCCCGCGTCTCTTGCCATGGTGAAAACGCGCTCGAACTTTGATGGCGGATGCCCCACCTCAGATGAGTCCAAACCGACCCCGATGATGTGATCCATCCAGGGCTCAGCGGCTTTGAAAGTCTTGATCGCATCGTCTTCATCGAGATGGCGCAGGAAACACATGATCAGTTCCGAAGAAACACCAAGCTCGTTATCCCCGACGTTCAACGCCTGACTGATCCCGCTCATCGCGACATCAAACGGTAGTCCGCGCTCTGTATGGCCTTGCGGGTCAAAGAAGACTTCAACGTGCACGACATTGTCAGTAGCGACACGGCGCAAGTAAGCCATGGTCAGATCGAAAAAGTCCTGTTCGGTCTGAAGCACGCCCATGCCTTGATAGTAGATATCGAGAAAGTCTTGGAGCTGGCTGAATTCATACGCCTCTCGCACAGCTTCAACATTCGCAAACGGGATATCGATGCGATTGCGCTGCGCCAAATCAAATAGCATTTCGGGTTCGAGACTGCCTTCTAAGTGCAGGTGTAGCTCTGCTTTTGGCAGGGTTTCGGCATATTGAATGAGGCGAGTTTTGTGATCCACGACACGACTTTCTTCATAATCAGAGACTGGCGACAAAACGCGAAGCCGCCGACTTTATCAAGCGGTCATGGTATCAATTTGTTTTGAATAACGCTGCGCGAGAATAGCGCAGCCGACCAGTTGCAGCTGATGGTACAGCATGAGCGGCAGAAGGATCACGCCTAGCAGCGGTGACCCAGCGAACAAGATCTGAGCAATCGGCGCGCCGTTCGCGAGGCTCTTCGTAGACCCGCAGAAGACAACAGCCGCCTCATCCTCCAATGGCAGTTTCAAATGGCGAGACAACCAAACCGTCATCGCGAAAGCGATTGCGAGCAGCACCAACACTAACCCGATCGTGGCAATAATCTCGCCCGCAGAAAAGCGTGTCCAAATTCCGCCCGCTGTCGAGGTCGCAAACGAGGTAAAAACGATTAGAAGGATGACACCGCGATCGAGAAGCGACAGGATCGACTTGTGCTTTATCACGGCTTGTTTGATCAGCGGTCGAACCAATTGCCCGATCGCAAATGGCGCGAGCAGCATGAGTGCGATGTTGCCCATCGCGTCTAATAGCGAAAACTGCATGACACTCGTTGCCGTCACCAGCGACACCATGGCGGGCGTCAACACAAGTCCCAATAGCCCTGAAAGCGTGGCGTTAAACACGGCAACCGGAACGTTCCCTTTCGCGATGACCGTCATTGCCACCGAAGATGAGATTGTTGACGGGAGCGCCGCCAAAAAGAAGAAGCCCAGCCTTAGCGAGTCCGACATCACGCCATCCAGCGCCACAAAAAGAAGACCACCCAAGATCGGGAAGAGCGCAAATGTCGTTGCCTGAATCAGGGCATGCACTTTCCAGTTTTTGACACCTGCCGCGAGACTTTCCGGAGCGAGATTGGCACCATGAAGAAAGAAGACGAGCGAAATGCCGAGGTTTGTCACCAGCCCGAGTTGCAGCGGGCCGTCACTCGCTCCTAAATCTGGTAGCAAAAATCCAAGCAAAGCTGCCAGGATCAATAGGCTCACATATCGGTCGGGCAGAAACCGGGCCATTTTTCTCCTCCCGCGCTGGAGATGGTCTACCCCCAGAACTGTTGCGTCCTCTGGCGCGCTCGGCGGCGCGAGTCAATTGAGTGCACGTCGCGACGTCGCCCCTAGCCAGGGCGGCTCGACTGTCGAATAGTAAAGACCAAACAGAATAGATTTTCGGGAGAATGACGTGTCGGACTTTGCAGGAAAAACCGCGTGGATCACCGGTGCCTCATCAGGCATTGGAGAAGCACTCGCAAAAGCACTTTCAGCCGCAGGCGCAAAAGTCATTTTGTCTGGTCGTCGTACGGAGGCCCTGCAAACGGTCGCCGACCAGTTGCCAACCGATTCCCTCATTCTTCCTTTTGAAGTCACCGACTATGATGTGTTGGCAAGCAAGGTTGATGAAGCTTGGGTATGGGCGGGTAAGGTCGACATCCTGGTGAATAATGCCGGTGTCAGTCAGCGCAGCCTCGCAATTAAAACCGATCCGCAAGTCTATACCGATCTGATCAATATCGATTTGATCGCGCCGATTTGGCTGACACAGTTGCAGCTTCCGAGAATGGTCGAGGCCGGCGGGGCGCACATCATTGCGATCAGTTCCGTAGCTGGGCGCATCGGGCCACCGCTTCGCACCGCTTATGCCGCCGCTAAGCACGGTCTGATCGGCTATATGGACTCGCTTCGCACAGAAGTTTCGGTGCGCCACAATATCAATGTCACCAACGTCCTACCCGGGTCCGTCGCAACCAACGTTTCGAGAAACGCTCTGACCGCCGACGGGTCGTCGCGCGGCAAATCAGATGCCAATATTGATGGCGGAGACGATCCAGCCGATTTGGCCAAAGACATTTTGCAAGCCATCAAAGACAAAACGCCGGAACTCATCTTTGCAAAAGGCATGGAGCTTGAAGCCGCTCAGCAACGCCAATCCAATCCTGAGGCGCTATTTGAACTGATGAACCAAATGGGTGCGCAGATCGCCGAACGCTACGAAGCCGGGGATGACGCTTAGAATCAGGTTCAAACACAGGACCCGAAACTGGTTTAGGGATGAGTATTCAGTCGCTTGGCCTAGCAGGTTAGCCTTTCGTCTGAGCAGATTTGGTTCATTCTTAATCAGTGTTCGGGCTATGACATACGATAAGATATAATTTTCTTGCCATCGTTTGCGTCCTTCGCGGCTAATGCCGTGAAGCATGAACTAGATTTGGCGGGCTAAAATGCAGTCACCTACACCATCCTCACCTGTGAGTGTGTTGTTGATAACGTCGGCGGCGGATGTTTCTGAGTCGCTGCGATCAAACCTTCAAGAGAACTATCGGCTCCAAATCATCTCTGAAGATGCAATGGAATCAATGGCCATGGCATCGCTGGATACGACTGATATTGTGTTGTTTGTGAAGGCCTCGTTGAACGCCGCGGACTTAGAGAAAATCTCCTCGATGCTCGCCGCCGTCCCGATACCAGTCCTTGTCTTTGTCGATGCCGATCCTAACAGCGTCGCGCGCCCAGCCATCCGGGCCGGCGTGACATCCTTCGTTGTCGATGGCTTAGTCGCGGCGCGCGTCCCAACCCTTATCGAAGTCACAATGGAGCGGTTCAAGCTGAGCGAAGCCCTTCGGAATGAGCTGCTGAAGTCGCAAGAAGAGCTCGCGGCCAGGAAAGTCATCGAGCGCGCCAAGGGCTTATTGATGGATAAAAAGCAGCTGAATGAGCAAGAAGCCTACCGCACTTTGCGAGAGCTCGCCATGCGCCAATCCAAGCCGATCAAAGACGTCGCTGAGACGCTATTGATGTACTCAGACATCCTTCCCTAAGGGCACCTGTTTCGCACCTGCACAATTGTTGACCGCGAGTAATTTACGACTGCTCATTCTACAAGCACGTGAAAAAAAACACAGTTTTGAGACAAATCTTACATGTTCAGGTTCGGTCATTTCAGGAACCCTGATGACAGTTCAATGACGAACACTCCACCACGCCGTGCAAAGGGGCACGCGCGGATTAGCGACACAGTCGCATAGCAAGCTCAGAGCCGAGCTTCTTTTCAAAGATAAACCACGCCTGAGCGCTGTCTAGCGTTCGCGCGCCCGCGATGTCTGATCGCGTGCGATGGGCGGTCGATTGGATTGGGGTCCTGCGATTTCAGGCGCCCTTGAGAGGGATTTAAATTATGAAACCAACTTTTCGCTCGAGTTTGATGTCGTGCGCGGTCATATCCGCCGGCCTGCTCATGGCACCCGCGACACTGGCGCAAGATGCCGAGACTGAAGACGAAACTGCCGTCCAGGAGACAATTGTCGTAACCGGTGCGCGCGGTGCGCCGCGATCGGTCACTGACTCACCGGTCCCGATCGATGTTTTCAGTACCGATGATATCGAAGCAGTCTCGTTCACCGATACAAATGACGTTCTGAGAACGCTTGTTCCATCATACAGCTTGTCACGTCAGCCAATTTCCGACGGCGCAAGCTTTGTTCGCCCCGCAACCCTTCGTGGGCTGCCGACCGATAAGACACTTGTGCTTGTCAACTCTAAGCGCCGCCACCGCGCAGCGCTCGTCTCAATTGGGGGTTCGGGCACGCAAGGCCCTGACATCGCCACCATTCCTTCGACCGCGATTGGGTCTGTGGAAGTTCTACGAGATGGCGCGGCAGCCCAGTATGGGTCCGATGCGATTGCAGGTGTGATCAACTTCATCCTGAAAGAAAACGCTGAAGGTATCACGCTCACCGGCCAAACCGGCCAGTATTATGAAGGGGATGGCACCGAGTATCTCCTTGCGGGCAATATCGGTCTTCCTCTAGGCGACAGCGGCTTCCTCAGCATCTCCGGCGAGTATTACGATGCCGAAGCTACGGTGCGCGCGCGTCAATATTGTGAGGGCTTTGCCTGTGCAGACGTGAACGATCCGCGCTTTGCTGGGGCGCTCGGCGGCAGCTTCGATACGTCGATCGCCGGCTACACGGAAGAGTCCTATATTGCAGGTCTCCCGAATGCGAACATTGGCGACGGCGATGTCGTCCAGCCTTGGGGCGCGCCGAATGTCGACCGGCTGGCTCTCTTCTACAATGCGGGCATCGATCTAACCGACAGCATCTCGATCTATAGCTTCGGTAATTATACCAGCTCTGAAAGCGATGGGAGCTTCTTCTACCGCTTCCCGGGCAATGGAACGATTGAGAATATCCGACTGCAAGATGGCTCGGTCTATTCCCCGCTCTTCATGTTCCCAGGCGGCTTCACACCGCGCTTTTTCGGCGAAATTGAGGATCTTTCTTTCCTTGCCGGCATTAAAGGCGAGATGGATAATGGCTTCATGTGGGACTTGTCGGGCCGCTTTGGTTCAAACGAGATCCAGTACACACTCGCCAACACGATTAACCCATCCCTCGGACCGGATACGCCAACCAGTTTCCGCCCGGGTGATTTGATCAATGAAGAGATGCAGCTCCAGGCTGACTTCTCGTATGAATTTGAGGGCGGCACAGCGAGCCCAATCGTCGTTGCCTTCGGCGCAAGCTATCTCGATGAATCTTACGAGATTGTCGGCGGAGATGCGGCATCGTTCGCAAACGGGCCATTCTCTTCGCAAGATCCGTTTGGTTTCTGCGACGCGACCACTCGAACACCAACCGCCGCTGGTGCTGGCATCGCAGACCTGAATTGTGCGAACTTCACGACGGCTGACACCGATGAAGATGGCATCGAAGATGATGGCATTCCAGGACTGGACCCAGTCTATCAGACGGTCGGCGTCGGCTCGAACGGCTTCCCTGGGTATGGGCCAGACTCCGTCGGAAAACTCACCCGTGATTCCTACGGCTTATATGTCGATGTCAGCACTGACATAACGGATGAGCTCTTTGTGCAAGGCGCCGTCCGCTTCGAAGACTATTCTGACTTCGGCGAAGAAGTTGTCTGGAAACTCGCTGCGCAATACGATTTCAGCGAGATGTTCTCGGTGCGCGGCTCCGTCGGCACTGGCTTCCGAGCACCAACACCCGGCCAACTTGGAACGACCAATGTGTCGACCCGGCTTCCAAATGGTGTTCCTGTGGCAACCGGCCTGTTCCCGACGAGCAATCCTGCCGCGATCGCGCTTGGAGCTGAGCCTCTCGGGCCAGAGAAGTCTGATAATATCGCGTTTGGTTTCTTGGGTTCGATGGGCGACTTCACCTACACGGTGGATTTCTACCAGATCGATCTCGAAGATCGCGTGAATGCGGTCTCTACGATCACGATCATCAATGATATCGATTTCCCCGAGCTCAATGATGGAAGCGCAGCTCCGAGTGGTTCTGAATATGCTTCGGTGTTGGATAACGCAGGCGTACCGAATGCCAACACGATTGGCGGGGTGAACTTCTTCCAGAATGCCTTTGATACCACCACCAAAGGTGTCGACGTCGTGTTGACCTATAACAAGGATTGGGGCGCGAACGGCTCGACGGCTTTCTCAGGCGCACTCAATTGGAACGAGACTGAGTTTGATGGCGACGTTTCTGACCTGTTCAATGCAGAGAACACGTTCGACTTCGAAAATGGGCCGCTCAAATGGCGGGCAAACCTTTCAGCGACGCATGAGATCGGGAAATTCACGATCCTCGCTCGCGCCAACGTTTTCGGCCCTTATGAGAACTCAGATAGTGGCGGCGCGACCGGCACCATTCAAGAGTTCGGAGAAGAAGTGCTGTTCGACCTTGAAGGCTCGTACGACCTAACGGACGCCGTGACCCTTGCGGTTGGCGCCCGGAACCTCTTTGACGAGTATCCAGATGCCGGTGATCCAGCGATTGGCGACACGTGCTGCGGCCGGATCTACCGTTCAGACAGCGAAGTCGATTGGCAAGGCGGCTTCTATTATGTCCGCGCTGTCGCCAGGTTCTAAAAATCGAGCATATCGCAAATAATCGACCAATATTCAGAGGGCAGTGTTGCACTGCCCTCTGTCCTCCCAGACGACGAATGCAGATTTTATTTGGAACGGATTATCTATGCCGGGTTTAGAGGGCGACGCCCTTCAATTGTTTCAGCTCGTAGGTGTGTTAATGGCCGCGGGCTTGGTGGCTGGCTTTGTAGCTGGTCTTTTTGGTATCGGGGGCGGCTTTGTGATCGTACCCGCCCTACTGCTTGTTTTTACAGTGTTCGACGTGGACAGCGAGGTGCTGACCCATGTTGCCATCGGAACCTCGCTTGCCACGATTATTGTAACATCCTCGCGATCGGTCCATGCGCATAATAAGAAAGGCGCCGTCGATTTTAATATCATAAAAGACTGGGCCCCCTGGCTCGTCGTTGGGGTCGCAGGCGGGCTCATTCTCGCTCAATATATGGACGGGCGTTCACTCAAATGGATCTTTTCGATCGGCGTCTTTCTGATGGGCTTGCACTTCATCTCGCCGGTTCTTCGAGACGTCAAACTCGCAGATGAAATGCCAAGCGGCGTTGTTCGGGCGGGACTTGCATCATTCTTAGGTGGCTTTTCGGCGCTACTCGGCATCGGTGGAGGCACGATTGCTATTCTGACCATGACCATGTGCGGGCGCCCGATTCACCAAGCGGTGGCGACGGCCGCTGGCTTTGGCGTAATTATCGCCGTCCCCGGAGCGATCGGGTTCGCATTTCTCGGAATGGGCGAAGAGGCCCTGCCCTCCGGCTCGTTCGGCTATGTCAATTTGATCGCCGTCGCCGCGATTACAGCCATGACTTTCATTACCGCTCCGTTGGGCGCGAAAGCGGCACACGCGCTGAATGCCCCATCTCTCAAACGCATTTTCGGCGTGTACCTCGTGGTCACGTCGGCCATCGTATTATGGAACTCGTTTTCATGATCATTCGTCCCAGTACCCAATTAGGCCAATTGCGCCGTCTAAAGTTCTAATGGAGGAACACACGCTATGACTATTAATCTCACCCGACGCCTGATGCTCACTGGAGCTATGGGGTCCTCAATCGCGGGCGCTGCCGCATGTGTTAGCAGCGTTGGCGCGGTCAAACCGGCGGTTGCTGAAGCGGCCTTCCCGGCCACGACCAATCACGACCCTTACCTGCTCGGGCCGAAAGAAGGCGTCGCGCTTCTATCGCGTAACGAGAATCCTTACGGGCCCTCAAAGTCCGCCCTCGACATGATCGAGTATGCGGCCACGAAGGGCGCCTATTACACGTCTCGCGAAGCGCAGGTGATGCTGGTCGAGATGATCGCCGAAAAGAATGGCGTGTCGCCAGAGCAAGTTGTTGTCACGACCGGATCCGGCGAAGTGCTCAGCGCGATTGCTCTAATCTATGGCCCCAAAGGCCCAATCGTGGCACCGCGTCTCTTCTGGGATACGACAGCGCTCTATGCGGTTAATCTTGGTATGGCTGAGATTGACCGGGTCCCGCTCGCTGCAGACATGAGCATCGACCTACCCGCGATCGAAGCCAAGGTGACCGAGCAAACCGGGCTCGTGCAGCTTTGTAATCCGAACAACCCAACTGGCCTTGTTTCTGATGCTGCAACTCTGCAGGCCGCCGTTAAGCGGATGGCGAAGAAGACGACGGTTCTGGTCGATGAAGCCTATATCGAACTGTCGGATGATCCGGATGGCAATTCTTGTGTTCCGCTCATCAATGCGGGGCATGATGTGATTGTCACCCGAACCTTCTCCAAGATCTATGGCATGGCGGGCGTGCGTGTTGGATACTCGATTTCCTCAGCTGAAACGGCTGAGAAAATTCGCGCCACCGCCATGTCATGGTCACCAAGCCTGTCCACCGCGGCGGCGATTGGATGCTATAATGACGAAGCTTTCCTGACGATGTCTCGCTCGAAGATCCAGGAAGCTCGAGAAATGGTGAACATGACCGTTGATACGCTCGGCCTGACGCGTCTGCCGTCTCAGACCAATTTCGTCTATTTCAAATCCGGAAAAGAGGCGAATGACGTCCAGAAAGCGATGGCTGATAAGAAAATTTCGGTCCGCGGTCAGTACATGGACTATAATGAGTGGACGCGTGTCTCGATGGGCAAGATTGCCGATGTTGAGCGCTTCTGTAAGGCACTTCCGGAAGTCTTAGGGGCGTAGATCTTACACCCATCAAACCGATTTAAGGGCGGCGACTTCGGTCGCCGCTTTTTTTAACCGCACATCAAACCGGCACCAGAATTGCTTTGAAGTATTCATGGCTTCAAAGATTATCCAATTCCCTGTTCGTGAGCGCCAAACAGGCTCGCCCCAGACATCGCCTAAAGCACGCGCTGAAGCGCTGCCTGATTGGCTGAAAGAGCTTGATGTCGAATGGATCTTCAAGGAAGAAGAACAACGGCGCGAGCGCCAAAACGGCCGTTAAACCTCCGTTTTTTCTCTAAAAATCAAATAAATGAGTACGAATTCTTCGCGGCATAAGCGCCTGCGACTGTTCGTAGTCTCTCTTTCGACGTAAAAGTAAATTATAGAGCCGTTTGGCTTAACCAACTTATCGCGCAGTTTTCCCGTATGGAAATCTTTCGCACGTAAGACGGTTAGCCATAACAATAATGGCGAATAGCCAACCTTTTCAGAAAGCCAGCCTCCCAATGCCATCCTTTCCAAATTCCGTCAGAACAGCCGGATTCATCCTTTTGGCATTGCTCGCCTATTTTGTGTTTCGAGGTGTCACCCGGGCGCCGGCGGAAACCATTCCGACCGATCAGTCCGCCGACGCCTCGGCAGATGAGGCCGCGCTGCCTGAAGTCATCGTAAATCCGGCCACGATCTCGCCGCGCCAAATTGTAGTCGCCTTAAAGGGGAGCTCAGAGCCAGACCGAGAGGTCACGGTGCGCTCCGAGACGATGGGCACTGTGATCAATGCAAATGTCGCAGAAGGCAGCTTGGTCGGACAAGGCACCGTTCTGTGCGGTCTTGACGTTGAAAGCCGCGCCGCCCGGATCGCTGAAGCGGAAGCTGCTGTTGCCGCAGCGCGCCTGGATTATGACGCAGCGCGCCAACTCGAGGAAAAAGGTTGGACGACATCGAACCGCGCGGCCGCCACGAAAGCGACACTGGATGGCGCAGAAGCCGCCCTCGCCGCAGCCAAGATCGAAATCGGCAAAACGAGGATCACGGCACCGTTTAAAGGCATCTTCGAAACGCGAATGGCCGAGCGCGGTGACTTTCTATCCGTTGGCGCAGCCTGTGGACGGCTCGTCGACCTGGACCCGATTGTCGTCGCCGTTGATGCCACCGAAGCTCAACTGAGCGCAATCGACTCAAGCGAGCTCGTCGATGTTTCTTTTGCCACCGGCCTCGAAACCGCCGGAACTGTGCGATTTGTCGCCCGCACCGCCAATCCACAAACACGGACCTTCCGGGTCGAGATTGAAATCCCGAACGAGGATGCTCAGATCGCAGCGGGTCTTACAGCAACTGTGCGCCTCAAACTCGGCCAAGTCCCAGCCATTTTGACCACGCCCGCAACACTCGTCCTGCATGATGATGGACGTGTTGGCGTGCGCTATGTCGATACAACCGACCACGTTCAGTTCGCAGAAGTGAGCATTGTTGACGATGCGCCTGACGGCATCTGGATCACAGGAATTCCGGAAGGTGTGAACCTTTTGGCGGCGGGGCAAGACTATCTCAAAGAAGGGGTCAAAGTCTCGACCCGTCTTGGCGAAGGATACTAGCGCATGAACGGCCTCATCGACGGCGCCATCGGGCGCGCCCGCATGGTCCTCGCCATCCTGGTGGTCGTCCTGATCGCCGGGACGCTGACCTATATCAATCTGCCAAAAGAGGCCGATCCGGACGTTCCGATCCCGTTCGTCGGGGTCACCATCCCGCTTGAAGGCGTGTCTCCGGAAGACGCTGAACGCTTGCTCGTCCGTCCCGTCGAAAGCGAACTTCAAGGCATTGAAGGCGTGAAGCAGATCGACTCGTTCGGTCTTGAAGGCGCAGGTCAAATTATCATCGAGTTCGACGTCTCCTTTGACCAGGATCAAGCGGTCCTGGATGTTCAGGAAAAGGTTGACCTCGCACAGCGCGATTTCCCCGAGGAAGCGCGCGAACCGATCATTACAGAGATCAATGCGTCCCTCTTCCCGATCCTGGCGATCAACCTCTATGGCGATGCGCCAGAGCGGACTTTGTACAAAATCGGCCTCGACCTCCAAGAGGAACTGGAAGGCCTCGAAGGCGTTCTAGAAGCGCGTTTGAGCGGCGACCGTGAGGAAGTGCTCGAAGTCATAGTCGATCCGGCGAAGCTCGAAACCTACAACATTTCCTATCAGGAGATTTTTGCGGTCATCGCCAACAATAACCGGCTCGTTCCAGCAGGCCGAATTGATATGGGCCAAGGCCGTTTCCCCGTGAAGGTGCCAGGCCTGATTAAGACCGCTGAAGATGCGTTTGATTTGCCGATCAAAACCGACGGCGACGCGACGATTACGCTGGCTGATGTCTCAACGGTGCGGCGCACATTCAAGGACCGCGAAAGCTACGCGAAGTTCAACGGTCAGCCATCTGTTTCGATCCAGATCGTTAAGCGCACGGGTGCAAACATTCTCGACACCGTCGCAGATGTCCAAGCGATTGTAGAACAGTCCCAAACGCGCTGGCCGGAAACGATTGATGTCACGCTAACATCCGACATGTCCGAAATGATTGATGATCAGCTCGGACAGCTCCAAGCCTCCATCGCGGTCGCTGTCGTGCTCGTGATGATCATCGTGGTTGCGGCGCTTGGCTTACGGTCGGCAGGCATGGTTGGCCTCGCGATCCCGGGCTCCTTTGTGATGGCGTTCCTGATGCTCGGAATGTTCGGCTACACGATCAACATGATGGTCATGTTCGGCATGGTAATCGCGGTCGGCATCTTGGTCGATGGCGCCATTGTCGTGGTCGAATATGCCGACCGGAAAATGGCCGAGGGGTTGGACCGAAAACGCGCCTATGCGATGGCGGCGAAGCGTATGTTCTGGCCGATTGTCGCCTCATCGGCGACTACACTGGCAGCGTTCTTCCCATTCCTGTTCTGGGACAGCCTGGTCGGGAAGTTTATGTCATATCTTCCAATCACGCTGATTTTCGTCCTGGTCGCATCTCTCGTGATGGCGCTCATCTTCCTGCCTGTTTTAGGATCCGTTGTTGGGGGTCGAGGCTCCGATGACACGCATGATGGCTTGGTCGAAGTGTCGGGTGTGTCAGGCGACCCACTCGAAGCGTCAGGTTGGTTCGGACGTTATGCGCGGACCACGTCTGCCCTGATCGCGCGCCCATTCTTGGTGACGTTCGGCGCGATTGCGCTGATCATTTCGATCTTCATGTGGTTTGGCTCGACAACCCACAAATCTGAGCTCTTCTTGGATGTCGAACCTGAGCAGGTGTACGTCTTCGTTCAGGCGCAAGGGAACCTTTCCGCCAATGAAGAATATGAAATTGTCGACCGTGTGGTCGAACGTCTGCTTCCGATTGATGGGATTGAATCCCTCGCCTCCACCTCTGGCAGTGAAGGCTCTGGCTCGTTTAACTTTGATGGCGTCAGCTCGCCGCCTCAGGACACAATCGGCCGGGTATTGATCAATTTTAAAGATCGCGAAGATGGCTATGACGGCCGCGCGACCGAGCAGAAAGTCCGTGATGCACTGGTTGGCGTGCCGGGCCTACGAACCGAAGTACGCAAGCTCGAACAAGGCCCCCCTGTTGGCAAGGACGTTCAAGTCGCGGTTCGCTCAAATGATGGTGCTGCGCTCTTAGAAGCAGCCGCTCAGGTACGAGCGCTCGTCGACTCTATGGATGGTTTGCGCGAAGTCGAGGACAGCCGCCCCCTCCCCGGGATCGAATACCAGCTTGAAGTCGATCGTGCGCAGGCCGGTAAGTTCGGCGTCGATGTCAGCCAAGTTGGCGCCGCCGTACAGCTCGTCACGAATGGTATCCTGGTCGGTCGATACCGCCCAGACGATGCGCTCGATGAAATTGATATTCGTGTCCGCCTCCCCGAAAGCGAGCGCAGCGTTCAAGCGCTCGACCGCCTTCGGATCGCGACGCCAAACGGTCAGGTTCCGCTTGCGCAATTTGTTGAGCGCAAGCCGGCACAGAAAGTCACCAAGATTGAACGACGAGACGGCAAACGCATTGTCCTAGTGCGCGCCAATGCCATCGTGCAGGGCGAAGGCGCTGCAAAAGTCGCTGAGCTAAAGGACCTGATCGACGCCGCCAATATCAACCCAGCCGTCGACATCCAGTTCGAAGGCGCTGATGAAGACGCCGCCGAAGCGGAGGCCTTTTTCCAGGTCGCCGCACTCTCTGCATTATTCTTGATGGGCATCATCCTGCTGTGGGAATTCAACAATTTCTATCACGTGCTGCTGACCCTGTCGGCCGTCGTGCTTTCAACCGCAGGGGTTCTGATCGGTATTCAACTGGTCCTGCCCTACATTTCGATCCTGATGATTGGGACAGGGGTCGTCGCGCTCGCGGGAATTGTGGTGAACAACAACATCGTTCTGATCGATACGTTCCAGCGCTTGCAGCGTGACGGACGCACCGCCGAAGAAGCCGCGATTGCTGCGGCTGCACAACGTATTCGCCCGATCCTGCTGACGACATTGACGACGATTTGCGGCCTCTTGCCGATGGTGTTCATGATGAATGTGAACTTCCGCGAAGGCGCCATCAGCTTTGGCGGCATTACCGCTGAATGGTGGGTGCCGCTCGCGACCGCAGTCGTCTTCGGGCTTGGCTTCTCGACCATGCTGACCCTGATCGTGACCCCGGTCTGGCTTGCTGCGCCGGCAAAGATGGGTCGCTGGCGCCGCCGTATGGTGGCCCGCGCGCGGGGCCGCGTGAGCGAGCCTGAGGCTCCAGAGCAGCCAGATCTTGGCCTGTTCGATCCCGACCGCGAAATTCGACCCGCGGCGGAATAAGCGCACGTTTTACGACGCCAAATGCGACGCGACGCCCGCCCCTATTGGATGTACCAGCTGAATCTGCGGGTTCATCATCATTATGCGGCGTGGCGTGTCATCCCGCATTTTGATCGCTTGGGCGCAGATTGGCGCATGGCAAAGCCATGGGCAATCAAGCTGTTCGGTGCGGGTATTGAAGCGGGCGCTAGCTTGCACGTGGTTGCTTCAGAGGACGCCATGGTCCGCCTCACCTGTTGGGCACCGCCAGGGGGCAAAGCCAGCCTCACCTTTGGCGACGCCTGTTTGATTGCACCAGGCTCTCGTTTCATGGCGGGCGAGCGAATTACAATCGGATCTGGCTGCATGTTCGGTCACAGTTCAACCGTGACCGATTGCGATTGGCACGGCGTGTACGACCGCACCGATGTCCACGGTAAGACCAAGCCCGTCACGCTCGGTGACAATGTCTGGCTTGGCGATGGCGCCTTTGTTGGTAAAGGCGTCACGATTGGCGAAAATTCCGTGATCGGCGCCCGCTCAGTGGTTACGTCAGACATCCCTGCCAACTCTATAGCAGTTGGCAATCCAGCTAAAGTCGTGCGCACGATCGACCCGGCCGACATCAAACGCACCCGGATCGAAATGTTCGCGGATGCTAAAGGCGTAGAACGCTATTTCGACACCGCCTATCGCGACGAACTCAGCGGCAACACGACATGGGGTTGGCTGAGATCGATTATCGCACCGCGTTCGACCGACTAGACCGATCTAATAGCTTTTAGGCAGCCCGAGCACGCGCTCCGAAATGAAGTTCAAGATCATTTCACGGCTAACAGGAGCAATCCGCGCCAGCATCGCTTCGCGCATATATCGCTCAACATGATACTCGCGGGCATAACCCATGCCGCCATGGGTAAGAACAGCCGTCTCACAAGCGCTAAAGCCAGCCTCTGTGCCGAGATATTTCGCAGCATTCGCCTCGGCGCCGCACTCCTCACCCTGGTCGAACAAAGCCGCCGCTTTATAGGCGAGCAATTCGGCTGCACTGAGCTCTGCCCAAGCTTTGGCGAGAGGATGCGCAATCCCTTGGTTCTGACCAATCGGGCGCCCAAAGACCACGCGCTCATTCGCATAGGTTGTTGCCTTTTCGAGCGCTGCGAAACCAAGGCCAATACTCTCAACAGCAAACAGAACGCGCTCCGGGTTGAGCCCTTGGATCAGATATTTAAACCCAGCGCCTTCTTCGCCAATCAAATGCTCTTTCGGCACCTCGAGCCCATCTATGAAGAGCGTATTACACTCAACCGCTTTGCGGCCCATTTTTGGGATTGGATTGGCTTCGATCTTGCCGCGATCGAGATCGGTATAGAAGAGTGACAGACCAAGGTAGGGTTTCGCACATTGCTCTTTCGGCGTGGTGCGCGCGATGATCAGAATCTTATCAGCGCGCTGAGCACCGGTCGTCCAAATCTTACGGCCATTGATCGTGTAGCCGGAATTGGTGCGCTCCGCCTTGGTCTCTAACGAAGATGTATCGAGGCCCGAATTCGGCTCGGTTACGGCAAAACACATCTTCTCTTCGCCAGAGATGATCTTCGGCAGGTTTTCCTGCTTCTGCTCGGCATTGCCGAACTTCTCGAGCGGTTTGGGTCCGAAAATATTGAGATGGATCGCTGACGCGCCAGAATACCCAGCGCCAGAGCGAGTCACGGTCTGCATCATCAGTGACGCTTCTGTCAGGCCCAAGCCCGCACCGCCATACTCTTCCGGAAATGCAATGCCGAGCCAGCCGCCTTCTGCCATCGCGTCACAAAACGCTTCTGGCCAATCGCCGGTCTCGTCCGTCTTGGCCCAGTATTCGTCGTCAAACTGCGCGACCGTGCGCGCGACACCATCTTGAATGGCGAGTTGATCTTCGCTGAGCGGGCCGATCGTGTGCATATGAAATCTCCTATCGGAGGAGATTTATGCCGCTATCAATTCGTCGTCCACTCTGACGAGGCGTCACACCTGCTCGGAAATCTCAGCATGGGGCGCGAATGACGACGCGAGCGGGCTCGTTTGGCGCTTCAGAATCAGGTCGGCCATGATCTGCGCGGTGATTGGCGCGAGCAAAATCCCGTTCCGGAAATGACCTGAAGCGACGAAGACATTGTCCAAGCGGATTTGCCCGAGAAGCGGCGCGTGATTCTTCAATCCAGGGCGAACCCCAGCCCAGCTCTCCAAAACAGGCGCATGCTCAAGAACGGGACAGACCCGAATAGCCCGCGCACGAAGGTCGGCGATTTGCTCGGCCTCTGGCTGCGATAGGACACGGCCAGGCTCACTTGTTGCGCCGATAATGATACGATCGGCTTTCGGTACGATATAGAGATGATCTGCCCGGAGCGTCATGCGCGGCCCATCTTTGACCGGCGCGACAGAGAGCATTTGTCCCCCAATGGGCTCGATATCGTCTAAGGCCGGATCAAGGTCTCGTATGTCAAGCTGCTCGCCATCTCGCTCAACCATTACGCCGCCGGTTTGCCATCCTGCCGTGAGCAATGTCGCGTCATGCCCGGCATGGTCTAGAGCGCCGTCCTTCCAAGTCAGTGCAACCTCTTCAGCACGGATGTCGATCAGATCATGTGCCTGAACGCAGTCGACAAGAGCCTCTAAGGTCAGCCGGTTGTCGGCCTGACCATCGCTCGGCAGAAGCAAAGCGGCGATCGCATTCTGTGAGACGCTTGGGTCAATGTCGCGAAGCTTGGTGGAACAGTCGGTTGGCGCATGATCATGTTCAACCAAAGCCGATTGTACCGCAGATAGTTTCCGCGCGCCTGCTTCATCGAACGCAACGGCGAGCGATGGTCCTGGATGATAGCCAGAAGGTTTCCCAGATCGAGCTTCCAGTGCGCATGCCCAGTCCGGCCACAATCGCGCACTCGCGTCACAGAGCTCAAACAAGCCTGGATGATTGTCCGCCACGCCAACCGCTTCAAAGGCCGGTGCGAGCATGCCTGCAGCGGCCCAACTCGCGCCGCGCGGTGGCCATTGCTTTTCAAAAAGAGTGACACGAACGCCGCGATCGGCCAGTTCAAGCGCGCAGGACAAACCAATAATGCCTGCCCCAATGATGGCGATAGAGTTGATCGAAGTGTTCCGCGCGGTCATGATCTCTATCTAGCAGCCCGCGCGGATCGAGCTACCGCGATGTCGCATATCAGATAGAATTAGACCGCCGCGCGTTCCGCTTCCCAAAAGCCCATAAAGGCTGCGGCCCATTCCTGACGTTGAAAAATCACTGATTTTCGCAGGATTCCGCGCGCATCGGACACCGTCTTGATCATCAGGCCGGGCGCATCGCGGTCCTTGTCGGCATGCGCGCTGGGTGATGCCTGCCACTGCGCGAGGCGATCGATCGCCTGCTCGAATGCAACTTCATCAACGGAGTTTACCGGTCCCAAATCGAGTATGATTTCTGTCATAATGTCCCCACACATTTACTCGGCCGCATATCTTGCGAGATGATCGGAGTGTATCGATGACCACGAGTCCATCCACAGATCACGGTCGAATTAATGCAATATCTGCACCAAATGTCGCAGTTCTGAGCAAAAGTTCTAGTTGCGAATGCTTCTCAATTGTGAGATGGAGCCAGTATGATCAAGAAGATTCAAACGCTAACCAGCCTTAGCCTGCTCATTGGAGCAGTCGCGGCTTGCTCGAATCCAGCCGAAACACCATCAGAAGACACAGAGGCGGAAGCCCGAAAAGTGCTGACGATTTACAGCTCTCGGCACTATGATTCCGACAAAGCGCTCTACGCAATGTTCGAGGAAGAGACCGGGGCACGCCTGGATGTGCGCGAGGCCGGTGCGAGCCAACTTCTAGAAACGATGCGCGCCGAGGGTGATCAGAGCCCCGCTGACGTTGTTATCGCGGCGGATGCGGGCAGCCTTTGGCGATTTAAGGATGCCGGCCTGACACAGCCCATCGAGAGCGATGCTCTGAATGCTGCGGTGCCTGAAAGCTACCGCGCCAGTGATGGACACTGGTATGGCGTGGCCCGCCGTGTTCGCGGCATTGCCTATGATCCAGCGCGCTGGAATGCCAGTGAGCTGTCGACCTGGGAGACGCTCGCACAAGAAGATAAAGCGGGCGAAATCTGCGTGCGCTCCTCGTCGAACATCTACAATCTCTCTCTGATGAGTGAACTGATCGACCGCTATGGCGAGGAAGCCGCTCAAGACTGGGCGACTGCCATCGTCGCGAACATGGCGCGCAACCCGCAGGGCGGCGATACGGACCAGATCCGCGCAATTGCGGCGGGCGAATGCTCGGTCGCCATTGTGAACCACTATTACTGGATCCGCCTTGGCGCGAGCGAGAGTGAAGCCGATCAACAAGTCGCAGCCAGCACATCATTTGTCGTCCCTGAATTTGTCGAGGGCTCAGGTTCGCACGTGAACATTACCGGCATCGCCGTGACCAAGACGGCGGACGATTTGGAGCTGGTTGAAGCGTTCGCAGCTTTCCTCCTGACCGAAACAGGTCAAGCCTACATCACCCGCGACACCAAAGAGCTGCCGCTCTTAGCCTCAACGCCGCTTCCTGAGGGTGTCGACAAAGTACCGACCTTCCGACCATCGGATACGCATCTCGATGTATACGGCGAAAACCAAGCGGATGCTCAAAGGCTGTTTGACCTCGCTGGTTGGAATTAAACGCAAACGCGGCCAGATACGATTCTAAATGCCGCACGCGACTTTTTCTCTTCGAACGCTCCCACCATTGCTGATTGTAGCTTTGGTGGGATTGCCCGTTCTGGCCGCCATTTTTGCTGGCCTCACTGCCGGGGATGGCGCCACCTGGGATCACATCCTGCAAAACCGGTTGGTGCCTTACACCTTGACCACGCTTTTGGTTTTACTCCTGTCCGCAATCATCATGCTCGGGCTAGCCGTCCCGTCGGCATGGTTGATCAGCCAGTATGACTTTCCGGGGCGCAGCATTTTCAGCTGGGCGATGATTTTGCCGCTCGCGATGCCCGGATACGTGATGGCCTATGCGTGGGCTGATATGATGGGCGTGGCAGGCCCGATACAAAGCCATATTCGCGACATCACTGGTCTTTCAGCCCGCGACTATTGGTTCCCCAACCTGTTCAGCGCCCCAGGCTTGGCTTTCGTGTTGGCGTCCACGCTGTTTCCGTATGTCTATATCACCGCGCGGGCGGCCTTTTCGATGCAATCACTCTCGACGCTTGAAGCCGCTCGCAGCCTCGGCGCTCAGCCGCTCGAACTGTTCTGGAGAGTGGCGCTCCCCGTTGCCCTGCCAACAATTGCTGGCGGCCTTTGCCTCGCATTGATGGAAGCAGCTGCCGACTATGGCGCGGCAGACTTTTTGGGCATTCAGACCCTCGGCGTGGGCATTATTCGGTCTTGGCAGTCTTTCGGCGAGCCCAACACCGCCGCGCGATTAGCCCTCACGCTGATCTTGATCGCGGGCTGTTTTCTGATCGCCGCCCGGGTCTTTCAAGGCCGCAGAGGCACACAAGAAACAAGCGTCAGGTGGCGCACGCCCACGCGGTCGAAACTGCCACCGGTCATGGCGGCCGCGGTCACCGCGCTTTGTAGTGTGATCCTCATCGTCTGCTTCCTGGCGCCGATAGCTCGTTTACTCTGGCTCGCACTTGAAACAAGCGCGAATGCGCCGGATCTTTGGCCACTCGTCCGGTCCACATTGATGCTCGGTGCGATGGGCGCAGCATTGGCTTTCGTCGCTGCGCTCGTGTTCTCACTTTCATCAAAGCGAAGCGAAACGCTGCGGCTGGCGACGCGATTGATCGCGGCAGCTGGATATGCCGCCCCAGGCGCCGTACTCGGTCTCGGGGCTTTATTTATTTTACGAGAAACCGGACAAGCGCTCTCTGGTTGGGTCGCGATTGGGTTTCTGGTTTGGATCTATGTCAGCCGATTCACATCTGCCGGCGTTGAGCCGATACAGGCCTCGCTTGCTCGCTTGCCGAAAAATCTGGATTTAGCCGCGCAAAGCCTCGGCAGTACGGGGCTCCGTCAGTTCGCGCGGGTTGATCTTCCCTTGATTGCCCCAGGTGCTTTTGCAGCGGCGCTCATTCTGTTCGTCGAAATTCTGAAAGAGCTCCCCGCCACGCTCATGCTCCGCCCCTTTGGGTGGGACACGCTCGCAGTCCGCGCGCATGCCTATGCGACAGACGAGCGACTAGCGCAGGCCACCCTGCCTTCACTGCTCATCGTGCTTGCCGGATTGGCGCCAGTCCTGCTGTTATCATGGCGCCTCGGAAAATCGGAGCGATCCTAGAATATGTCGACCCGCCAGCCTCTCATCGCCGATCAGGTCACCCGCTCCTTTGCTGGGCGTCTTGCTGTGAATGCGATCAGCTTGGAGCTTGAGCCCGGCAAGATAACCTCTTTGATTGGGCAATCCGGGTCGGGCAAGACCACCCTCTTGCGTTTATTTGCTGGCATGGAACGCCCGGACTCTGGGCGCATTCTATCCGGCGAGACAGTGCTGTCTGGAGCCCGAACACATATCCCGATTGAAACGCGAAACATTGGCCTGGTTTTCCAGGATTTCGCTTTGTTCCCGCATCTTTCAGTCCGCGAGAATGTCGCGTTCGGGTTGCGCCACCTTCAGAAGTCAGAGCGCGGATCTTGTGCGGACATGTGGATCGACAAACTGGGTCTGGCCCATCGCCGCGATGCCTTCCCGCACCAGCTGTCCGGCGGCGAACAACAGCGCACAGCGATCGCTCGGGCGCTCGCCCCTGAACCAGTCGCGATCCTGTTAGACGAACCTTTTTCCGGGCTCGACCCGGCAATGCGCGATCAAGTCCGCGAGGCAGCACTGGCAGCAGTCAGAGAGGCCGGAATCCCGTCATTGCTCGTCACACATGATGCCAATGAAGCGCTCGTTCATTCCGACAAAATCGCCATCATTGACCAAGGTGAGGTGCTGCAAACAGGCTCTCCAGAGACTGTTTACAATCATCCTGTCAGCGCCAAAGCGGCAAGCGCATTGGGGCCGCTGCACACTCTATCTCGATCAGACGTTCCGCCAGATTGGCAGCAGATGATCAACGGCGCCGACGAGTATGTCCATTATCGCCCAGAGGCGCTTCAGATCACTGGCGGGAGTGGATTTCGCGTGGTCCGACAAAAACTCGCAGGCGCCGTGTCAGAGATCGAACTCGATTTTGGTGGATCACAAACCCTCTTCGCAATGTGCCAAGTCGGCTCCAGCCTTCAGCCCGGGGCGGAGATTGGCGTCTCCATTAATCCTGCGCTTTTCTTTGATTTTGCATCAAAAAGTGTCTGACAATTTCGTCATGATGCAGCATCTGCCCTCGCCAAGCCACATTCCACCGCTTAACTTTGGGGCAGAAAAAGGGTCCGATCGATCATGAAAGCGCTTCATACAGCCTTTTTGGGCATAGTTTTATGGCTTGGTATCGCGCTTCCGGCGGTGAGCCAGAGCCTGATTCGGGATGCCGAAATTGAGCAAACCCTACGAGAATGGACCGATCCAATTCTTGAGGTGGCGGGACTCGAGCCATCAGATGTAGGTCTCTACATTATCAATGATCCCAGCGTGAACGCCTTTGTGGCGGGCGGTCAGCGGATCCACTTGCACACTGGGCTGATCATGGCATCGGACAGCGCGCGCCAGGTCAAAGGTGTGATCGCACACGAAACCTGTCACATTGCCTGCGGCCATACGGTGACCCGGACGCGTGCCGCAAGCATCGCCTCGCGCCCCGCCTTGGTATCGATTGGCTTGGGCGTCCTGGCCATTGCAGCTGGTGCACCTGATGCCGGAGCCGCCTTGATTGCCAGCTCTCAACAATTCGCAGCGCTCAATTTCTTCGTCCACACGCGGGCCGAAGAAGCCATGGCCGATACGATGGCGGTTCAGTACCTGACCGAACTTGAGCAATCACCGATGGGGATTGTCGAGTTCTTCGAAAAGTTTCGGTACCAAGAAGTGCTGTCAGAGGCCCGCCGCTTTCCGTATTTCCGCTCTCACCCGCTCTCATCGAACCGAGTTCGTACAACCCGAACCCTCGCCGAAGAGTCCGGCTTTGCAGACAAGCCGGAAGATCCCCGCGTCGCAAAACAGTTCGACATGATGAAAGCTAAACTGGTTGGCTTTCTCGACGAGCCAGCGCGCGTGTTTAGAGATTATCCACCGACCGATACGTCCCAACCCGCTCGGTATGCGCGCGCGATATCCGCGATGAAGGCAGCCGACCTCGGGGCGGCGATCAAAGAAATCGACTCGCTGATCGAAGAAGAGCCTGAGAACCCGTACTTCCACGAACTCAAAGGGCAGATCTTGTTCGAGACCGGGCGACCAATCGAATCGATTGAGCCCCTCCTGGAGGCCAATCGCCTCCTGCCGGACAATGCCCTCTTAAAAATATCGCTGGCGCGCTCACTTTTGGAACGGAATGAACCTGAAGATGTTGTCTTTGCTGAGAACGCGCTGCGCGATGCGCTGATCGCGGAGCCGAACAATGCCTATGCTTGGACGCAGCTCGCCATTGTGTTCGAGGCACAAGAAAACCGCCCAATGGCACAAGTCGCGACAGCTGAAGCGGCTTATAATATTGGCAACTACCCCCGAGCCCACTCCTTTGCTCAAAGAGCCATTTTGGAGCTTGAGCCAAACACGCCAGCATTCCGGCAGGCGAGCGATATCCGCAACGCAACCGACCCGGCTTTGCCCGAAAACGAAGTGTTTTGGCGCCGGCGGTTCTAATAAAAATCACGAGATTGTCAGTTTTGACAACTTGCTTTTCATACTCAGGCAAGCATCTGCGTGGAATAGTACATGGAATCAAACCCAGGATCCGACAATATGGCCCGAACTTTTAGTCTCGCCCTCGCCGCCACTGCCATCGCGCTCACACCTGCCTGCGCGCAAGAACAAGTCGGCACCGCCGACAAAGAGGCAATCGAAAAGATTGTTGCCGAGTACATTATCGAAAACCCGCAAATTATTGAGGACGCGCTGATTGCCCTCAGCGAACAGCGGGCCGCTGAGGAAGCCGAACAAGCCCGTGCGGCCATCGCTGAGAACAGAGATGCTTTAATCAACAATGCGGGCGACTTTTCCATTGGCCCAGCCGACGCGCCGGTCACTGTGGTTGAGTTTTTCGATTATCGCTGCGGCTTCTGCAAGCGCTCAGCCGAATGGGCAACTGAGTTACCGGAAAAATACGACAATCAAGTCCGTGTGGTGTTCAAGGAGTTTCCGATCCTCTCCACTGAAAGCGAAAAAGCGGCGCTGGCCGCGATCGCCGCGGGCAAACAGGATAAATACGTCGAAATGCATATGGCTCTGATGGAGCTCGACAATGGCTCTGGCTTTGGCCCGGATCAGATTGATGCCGCCGCTGAGTCTGTTGGCGTCGATGTCGCCACGATGCGCGCTGATATGAAATCGATTGAGGTGCAGAAAACCGTTGCTGATGCGAAAAGCCTTGCACGGACCCTAGGCATCACCGGAACACCCGCCTTCATTATTGGCGATGAAGCCATTTCAGGCGCGGACATCCAACGGGTCGAAGCCCTGATCGAAGCCGCGCTCGCTGAAGGCTAGATCAGACCTGCTAAGGGCGAAGACGGGTCGGCATAGCGCTTACGGCCCATTCGCCCGGCTAGGTAGGCTTCTCGACCGGCGATGACTGCATGCTTCATCGCAGACGCCATCCGTATCGGATCTTTTGCTTCTGCGATCGCAGTGTTCATGAGAACGCCGTCGCAGCCAAGCTCCATCGCTTGTGCCGCATCTGAAGCGGTTCCGACACCTGCATCGACAATCACCGGTACGCGCGACTGTTCCACGATGAGGCGGATATTGAGCGGGTTCTGAATGCCAAGCCCCGAGCCAATCAGGCTCCCTAATGGCATGATCGCGGCGCAGCCAACGTCTTCCAGTTTGCGGGCATAGACGGGGTCATCAGAGCAATAGACCATGACTTCAAAGCCATCGGCGATAAGCTCTTTCGCGGCGCTGAGCGTCTCTTCCATGTCTGGATAAAGCGTCTTTTGGTCCGACAGCACTTCGAGCTTTACGAGATCCCAGCCGCCAGCCTCGCGCGCCAAACGCAGAGTCCGAACCGCTTCATCGGCGGTGAAACACCCGGCTGTGTTTGGCAAATAGGTAAATTCATCCGGCGAGACATGATCTTGCAACCGGTCCTCGTCCGGGTTGGACAGGTTCACACGGCGCAGCGCAACTGTCACCATTTCAGCGCCTGCTGCTCGCGCCGCATCCGCGTTTTGGGCGTAAGACGCGTATTTTCCAGTGCCGATAATCAGGCGCGAATTGAAGGTCCGTCCAGCGACGGTCAAAGGCGTATCAGTCATGCGGCTCGCTTAGCGGCCCCTACTCAGAAGAGCAAGATGACCATTGCGCCGCGCGCAAGATCAGTCTTCTGAATCATCCTGCGAGGGCGCCAAACTGTCGAACACCCGAACACTGGCCCAGTTTTCGTTGAACTCTTCTATGAATTGCAGATGCGGTTCGGTAACTTGATAAGCGTCTTGAGCCGCGGTGTTTTCAAATACGATGGTTAGAGCGACGTCAAAACCGAGATCGTTGACGTCTCTCTGGTAATCCACGTGACGCGCGCCTGCGGAGAAATATACGATGCCATCATGCGGCGCCAAATACTCGTAACATCCATCGATCAACGCCTGAACGGACGCCGCATCGTCCTGTTTCAAATCAAAATAGACCGCATGGGTAAGCATCGGCTCGGTCGCATCGTCCGCCATGGCGAGTCCACTTAAAAAGGTCGATGCTAACAGTATCGCTGTTCCACGCATTGGAAGCTCCTTATTTCATTGGCCTATGAGTGGCCGAGCTTGCCGAACACGTCAAATGCCGCGCGTCACCCACCGCCGACAAACTGAACAACTTCGAGCCGGTCGCCGTCTTGGAGCAGTGTCGTTGCATGCTCGGCTTTCGGGACAATTTCCAAGTTCCGCTCGATCGCAACGCCCCGGGGGTCGTCGGCCAAGGTCAGCACGAGGGCTTCGACGCTCATGCCGTCTGCAATGTCGCGGCTTTCGCCGTTGAGGATTATCTGCATTTGCTCGCCTCCAATTGCCTAAATGGGACTTGCCAAGCTTAGCGATCCACCGCAAGAGCGTGTGGCAATGACGCAACAGATATATGTTCTCAACGGCCCAAATCTCAACCTGCTCGGGACACGCGAGCCTGAGATTTACGGAACCACCACGCTGGACGATATCCACCAGCAAATGAAAGCCGCCGCGCCGGGGTCAGACATCACATTCCGTCAAACCAATTCCGAGGGTGAACTCATCGATTGGGTTCAAGAGGCATCTAAAGCGGCTGAGACCTTAATTCTCAATGCAGGCGCCTACACCCACACCTCGGTCGCGCTTCATGATGCCCTGCGGGCCTGCGAAGCACGCATTTACGAGGTCCATATTTCAAACCCGGCTGCGCGAGAGGCGTTCCGAACCACTAATTATGTGGCCCCATGTGCTGATGCCTGCATTGCAGGATTTGGCGTACGCGGCTATTTGATGGCGTTAGACGCCGCTCTCCAATAAGAAAAAAGACTGAGGAGCCCCCCACCGATGTCCACAAGCAAGACAAAACTCGACGCCGGCTTGGTCCGCGAACTCGCAGCAATCCTTCGCGAAGCCGATCTCGGCGAGGTTGAGGTGGAGCATGAAGGCCTCCGCATCCGCGTGAGCAAAGCCACCAGTATGACGCCGCCCGCGCCTGCAATCGTACAAGCTGCCCCTGTCGCCGCAGCGCCAATCGCTGCAGCTCCAGCCGCCGCACCTGCGGCTGCGCCTGCCGCAGCCAGCGCGCCAGCTGCTGCGCCTTCAAACGCCACGACCAGCCCAATGGTCGGCACGGTCTATCTATCACCGGAGCCAGGCGCGAAAGCCTTCGTGTCTGTCGGTGACAAAGTGAACAAGGGCGATACACTGATGCTGATTGAAGCGATGAAAACCTTCAATCCTGTCACCGCCGAAGCCGCTGGTACTGTCAAAGACATCCTCGTCAGTGATTCCCAACCGGTGGAATTCGGCGAACCATTGATCGTTGTCGAATAAGGACACGAAACGATGATTGAAAAAGTCCTCATCGCCAATCGGGGCGAAATCGCGCTGCGAATTCACCGCGCGTGTAAGGAAATGGGTCTGTCGACTGTCGCGGTCCATTCCGAAGCAGACCGAGACGCTATGGCTGTCCGCCTGGCTGATGAAAGCGTCTGTATCGGACCAGCTCCGAGCGCGAAAAGCTATCTGAAAAAGTCGCAAATCATTGCAGCAGCCGAGATTACTGGCGCTGATGCGATCCATCCCGGCTACGGTTTCCTGTCAGAGAACGCTCAATTCGCTGAAATGGTGGAAGCGCATGATCTGATCTTTATCGGGCCAACCGCGGAGCATATCCGCAATATGGGTGACAAGATCACGGCCAAACAGACCATGATCGATGCGGGCGTACCTGTCGTCCCGGGGTCAGATGGCGGTATCTCGAACATCAGCGAAGGTAAGAAGGTCGCGAAGAAGATCGGCTACCCGGTCTTGGTCAAAGCTGCATCAGGTGGCGGCGGTCGCGGCATGCGCGTCGCGGAGACCGAAAAAGACCTCGAAAACGCGATCAAGTCTGCGAAAACCGAGGCAAAAGCCGCCTTTGGCGATGATGCGGTCTATCTGGAAAAATATCTCGGTAAGCCACGACATATCGAGATTCAGCTGATCGCCGACACGCACGGAAACGTTTGCCACCTTTGGGAACGCGATTGCTCGCTGCAGCGCCGCCACCAAAAAGTATTTGAAGAAGCCCCCTCCCCGGCACTCAACCAAGCGCAACGTGAAGAGATCGGCACGATCGTCGCCAAAGCCGTCAAAAAGATGGGCTATCGCGGCGCAGGCACGATGGAATTCCTGTATGAAGATGGAAATTTCTATTTCATCGAAATGAATACGCGGATTCAAGTTGAGCACCCGGTGACGGAAATGATCACGGGCATCGACCTAATCCGCGAGCAGATTCGCGTTGCGGACGGGAAAAAACTCTCCTTCACGCAAGACGATGTCCTGCTCGTTGGCCACGCCATCGAGTGCCGGATCAATGCTGAGCATCATGAGACCTTTGTTCCATCGCCCGGAAAGATCACTGATTTCCACGCGCCAGGTGGCCCAGATGTGCGCCTCGATAGCGCCGTCTATGCCGGTTATAAGATCCCGCCGCACTATGACAGCATGATCGCCAAGCTGATCGTCCACGGGCGGACGCGAAACGAGTGCATCATGCGCCTACGCCGCGCTCTAGACGAGATGGTGGTTGGCGGCGTGGAGACGACGCTTCCGCTGCACCGCAAGCTGGTTGAAGCCCAAGATGTTGTTGATGGAAATTATGATATCCACTGGCTGGAGCGTTATCTCGGTCTGAAGTAGACTATTTTCATGTCTGATCGGTTCGACACCACGGATCTTCTAAATTGCTATCGCCGCGGGGTCTTCCCGATGGCGGACTCGCGCGAGGATATGCGGCTCTTTTTGATGGACCCGGATATTCGCGGCGTCCTGCCACTAGACCGGTTTCATGTCCCAAAGCGGCTTCGTAAAACGGTTCGGCAAGATCCATTTCGAGTCACCGTCGATACGGCGTTCAATCGCGTGATTGAGGCCTGCGCAGAGCCGCATCCGACCCGGCCTGCGACGTGGATCAATGACTCGATTCTGAACCTGTACGGCGCCCTGCACCGCAAAGGCTATGCACACAGCGTGGAGTGCTGGACTGAAGACAATGAGCTGGTTGGCGGCCTGTACGGCGTTGCGCTCGGCGGGGTGTTCTTTGGAGAAAGCATGTTTTCACGCGCCACGGATGCTTCGAAAATCGCGCTCGTGCATCTCGTTGCGCGTCTAAAGATAGGCGGTTTCGAACTGCTCGACGCACAGTTCCACAATCCGCACTTGGAGCAATTCGGATTGGAAGAGATCACACGTGATGAGTTCCGAGCAAGGCTCTGGCGCGCACTTCGTGTCGATGCTGATTTTTACTCGGCTGGCTCGAGAGGATTCAGCACGGCTGGATCAACTTCGCTACAAGCAATCACCCAGATATCGTAGACCGGGTGCTCAAGCGCGCTGAGCCCCGGCGAAGACGCGAACATCCAGCCAGAAAAGCGCACATCCGCGTCATCGGCTTCTGAAACCGTCATCTCGTCTTCTGTGAGATCGCGCGGTTCAGCCATGGTCTGAACCTGCTTTGAGGTCGCTGACGTGATCTTCAGAAAGGCAGCGCTTTCCGGCGGTTCCTCTGGTGGGGTTTGATAACAAGTCTTCAGATCAATCCGCAGTGAGCCATACACTTTCGGCGCACCGACCAACATTTCAAAGTCAGTTGAACGACCAGTGATCTTATCCAAGGCGCGGAGCATCACCGTTTCATACTGCTTATAGTTACGAGGACGGGAGGCGACGATCTTTTCCTCATCGCCTTCAGCGTTCGGATCGTCTTCGTCTGTACCAAACAGTTCGCGCTCGAGATCAGAGACGGTACGTTCCGGCTGGTCGTCTGCATTTTGGGCAATGGCAAATGCCGCTGCTGCAATCCCAATGAGCCCCAGCGTTGCGGCGCGAATCACTCGCCATCTCCGCTGTCCCCGCCGCCACCATTACCAGAGGCAAATGACGCGAACAGTGTAATGATATCGACAGAGCCCTGCGCGTAGAGGATTTCACCGCAGCCGCTTTCGCCGAACAGTTCTTCGCCTTCACCGCAGGTCGGGATCTCGCCAAACCCCTCGGCCGGCTCAAGGTTGATGTAGGACCCGCCTAGCAGGCTTTCAGATTGAACTCGCGCACTGGTGCCATCGCCAAGGGGGAGAATGCTCGAATCAATCGCCATAACGACGAGCGCTTCCGCCCGCTCTCGGTCGAGCGTAATATCGCGCACAGTACCGACTTTTACGCCCGCCATGCGAACGTCTGTGCCCCGGTCGACGGAAGCCGCGCTGCTGAAACGCGCCCCGATTTCTATGGTTTCATTGCCGATATTCGCATCGCCGCCGCGCGCCAGGCCAAACCACAGAAAGACACCCGCCGCGATAACGACAACGAGCCCCACCAAAGTTTCAAAAATGGATTCACGCATCTGGATCCCAAGCCTCATAATCTGCGTCTGCTTCGCGGCGCTCGCCGCCTTCGCGTAAGCTGCCCTTCGGACGATAGGCGAATACGGTGCCGGTCATGTTTGGTGTATGATCTGTTTCCCAGGCCTGGCGCTTCAGCGGCGTCGCAGTTGGCGGCTCATCGAACGTATAATGGAGCCAACCATGCCATTCCGGTGGGACTTTGGACGGTTCGGCCAATCCGTCATAAATGACGTAGCGGCGCTTGCGGCCCTCGACCGACTCTTTGCGGTCTTCGAAATAGCGATTCCCGTACGCGTCGGTTCCAATCAAATCGCTTCGGCGCTTGATATCGAACCAGCCGCCGGGGCTGACGCCATTCCACCAAGTAAACAGTTTGAACATATCGAACGTCCTGACAGTGATATTTGACCGCAATATGGCGCGTGTCTCTCGCCGAATCTAGTTAAGACAGGCAACACATCATGTCGCGGGCTAGGTCAAGCCCGCTCCGGCTGGAGGGCGCAGTTCATGTCTGCAAGTGATCGCAACGCACAATTACTCGCAACCGCGATGGATGAAGGGCTGATCAGCGCGGTCTTACCATTTGGTGAGCTCTGCGCCGCGCCGCTAACAAATCTGTTAGACAAGGACCAAGCTGTGAGCATGGCGACACAGCAGCGGCTAAACCGCGTGAGTAAACTCGCCATGGCCGAGCTGTTGGAAGGCTTAGGGGATACGCCCAAAAACGCCGAACTCGCTGAGGCTGCAGCGCGCGGCGTCCCACTGGCACTGATCGAAGAAGCCTTGAACCAAGATCGCGGCTTCGAAACGCTCGCCAATGAATTTCGAAATGACGCCATAGAGACAGGAGCGCCGCCCGCCTGCTCGATCACGGCAGACCTCGGCCTGAACGACTTAAATGATATTCGGCGTGCTGGGGTCGGAACTTTTGTACAGAAATCTGAACCACTTGATCCAACAAAACCTGCAATGGCGATCGATGTTTCGCGGTTCATTACCCCAGACGGCCTCGAAATCGATGTGCTTGATGACCTTATCAGTGCCGCGATGGCGGAGAATGGTGACGCGCTGATTCTTGTTCCATGCGGATTGTCGGCAGCCCTACTCGGGCTTGGCCAAAGCTATAGTGGCGACGGTGCTGACAGCCTAACCGCCTTGTTGAAACTGCTTCAGTCCGTCGGCAAAGGAAGCTCTTTCACAAAGAAACACGCAGAAACGCTTGGGCTCGCAGCCCGTAGCGCGCGCAAGTCCAAGCGCAATGTAGATCTCGCCATCGTGCCGCTGTCCGCGAAAGCCTTGTCTAATTTCCAACCCGCGACCCTCGGTCTGCAGCCGATGACATCGTTTATTGAGCTGGAAGAAGGCGATCACCCGGCGCTCTCATTAATGGCGCGGATTGGGCTCGCCCGCCGCGCACCCGAAGCCCTTCCAACCCTCATGGCAGAGATTGAGTCTGCCGCAGACCTAGAGCTTATGCCACATTTCGGGGGCGATACGCTGCGAACGCGAGGGTTCTCCACCCAGGCCATTGAGAAGGTTCAAAGCGCTTTAGGCGAAGGCCTGCCTCTGAATGCCGCGTTTTCACGCTGGGTCCTCGGTGACGATATTATCTCCAAAGACCTGCGCTTGGCGCCCGAATCATTCGACTCGGATGGACGCTCTTTGTTGAAGTCGATTGGCTTCTCGAAGCGCGAGATCGCTGAGGCCGAAGAGGCGCTTGACGGCCGTCCAGAAAAACTTGCTCAGGCCGCGCTCGGCTCTGCTGACCTGTTGCAATCCGTATCGGCCGGTGAGCACCTTAAGCTCGCGGAAGCCCTACAAGCGAGCGGCGATGTCGCGATTATCCTATCAGGTTCCAATCTTGCCGAAGTCGAGCTTGAACCACTTCTCGCAAGCGCGCTATCGGTCTGGCTACCTGCCCTGGATACGCAGCTTAATCGCCTCACCGCCGACCGTATGGAGCATATTACAGCGCTTGCTGAAGACCTGATGGCGGAGGATGCCGCGCCGCAAACGATCATTGAGGCGCCAAGCGGCGTATCGCGTACGCGTCTCCCAGATCGCCGCAAAGGCTACATTCAGAAAGCCACTGTTGGCGGGCACAAAGTCTATCTGCATACAGGCGAGTTTGATGATGGCTCACTCGGCGAAATCTTCATCGACATGCATAAGGAAGGGGCAGCTTTCCGATCGCTGATGAACAATTTCGCGATCGCGGTGTCGCTCGGCCTGCAATATGGTGTGCCGCTGGAAGAATATGTCGACGCGTTCGTGTTCACACGATTTGAACCTGCCGGAGACGTCACCGGGAATGACCAGATCGCCCGCGCAACGTCGATCCTGGATTATATTTTCCGCGAACTCGCGGTCTCTTATCTCGCCCGCGAAGACCTAGCTGAACTAGGGGATGCGACCCATGACGGACTTGGACGAGGGCTCGAGGATGGGATTGAGAAATCTCACGCGCAGCCTCTCCCCGATGAAGCGGCACATTTGATTTCTCGTGGCTTCGCCCGCGGTCAGATCCCCGACAATATTGTGATCTTCAACACGAAACGCGAGGAACGCGAAGCCGAACGCGACGAAGAGGAAGCCTCCGAAAGCGCTGCGGACGAGGCCGATGCGCCGGCCTATCTACCGGATGCCTGCTCGAATTGCGGCAGCTTTACCCTCTATCTGGATGAAGCGGACGGCGAAACGGCCTGCGATACGTGCGGCTATGTTGGAAAGGCTGAGGCTACAGAATAGCGAGACATTCAGGTTGGCCCGCCGCTTGCCTATGGTTTCTCAAGTGTAAACCTAGACGCAGGACGGGTGTCCCATGCTGAAACACATCGCTATTTCAGCCCTATTTTCCGGGCTGTTTGCACCGATTGCACTCGCTCAAAACGCAAGCCAGATCGCGCGCGTCCAGGCGGGGCAATCTTGTGCGAAGTGCAATTTGTTTCAGGCAGATCTGTCTTACGCCGAAGGAAAGAAACTGAATCTTGAAGCAACACGTCTTCGCCAATCGAACTTTGCGCTCTCAACTTATGATGATGTGAACCTGAAAGGCGCGGACCTGTCAGTGTCGAACCTTTTTGGCGCCCGCTTCAATCGCACGAACTTCTCTAATGCGAATTTCAAGCGCGCGATTGCGGTCGGAACCTATTTTGGGTCTTCGAACTTTGCCGGCGCTGATCTGGCCGGCGCGAACTTTTCGGGCGCCAATTTGGCCATCGCAAAAGGCTTGACCCAATCCCAGCTCAATCAAGCTTGTGGTGACGCCTCAACACGCCTCCCAAAAGGCAAAACGATCCCAACCTGTTCTTAACCGAACCGAGTGAGACATGATTGCAACAGCAATCGACGCGACTGTTGGATTACTAGTTTTTCAGTTCTAGACCTGACGCGCTTCGCGTATGAGGAGAGTCATGACGACCCGGCTCAACATTCGCTCGTTTCTCCTCGCTGGTGCCATGATGATGGGTGCCACTCCGTTAAGCGCTCAAGAAACGCCGAGCCGAATCTCCTGGTCGCCGTCTTACAGCGGCTCTTGTCATGACTGTTCTCTGGTCGGCCGGAATATGTCAGGCTGGAATGTTTCAAAGGCGAGCTATCCGGGCGCCGACTTAACCGCCGCCAACCTCCGCCGCACGCACGCCCATGGAGCGAACTTTAACGGGGTGCAGGCAGCTGGCGCTGATTTGCGTCTTGGCGACTTTACCGAAGCCTCTTTCGAACAGGCCAATCTCATCGGTGCTCGCTTGCAGGGCGCGAGTTTTAACAGCTCGAAGATGACTGGCATTGTTTTGAACAGTGCGAATCTTAGCGATGGCAAGTTTATTGGTGCGACTTTAACTGGTGCGCAAATGCAATCTGCCACCGTACACAATAGCGACTTCTCGGCGGCGACGCTTTATGAAGCGGTGCTGACAGCATCAGATCTGACCGGGTCTGTATTTGACAATACGATCCTGATGGGCGCCGATTTCACTGGCGCCACCATCTCTAATGCGAGCTTCCGGGATGCGCGCTTTGCCGGAGCGAACTTAGAGACGGTCATCGGTGTAGAGAGTGCTAACTTCGAAGGCGCTTGCGCGTCGGAAGAGACGCGAATGCCAGCTGGTTTTTCGCTACCGCTTTGTGCGGAGCAACTCCCTTAAGCCTCTTCCTCTTCGGCTTCTGCCGCTTTGCGTTCCATCACAGAGACAATCCAGATGCTGATTTCATAAAGGCCGTAGACCGGCACTGTCAGCATGATCTGCGAAATGAAGTCTGGCGGTGTTGCAAAGGCCGCGACAGCAAGGATGCCAACGACGGCGTATTTGCGGCCACTGCGCAGCGTTTCGGCCCCAACAATTCCTGCGCGACCGAGCAAAGCCAAGACGACTGGCAATTGGAAAGACAGCCCAAACGCCGTCATAAGCGCGAGCGCGAGGGACAAATATTCAGAAACCTTGATTTGGGCTTCGATCTGAACCGACTCGAGACCGCCTGCCTGTTGCTGGCCAAGCGCGAAGGCCATAACGAGCGGCATCATCACATAGAAGACAAACAGGACGCCGATCGTGAAGAGCACTGGCGCGGCGATCAGGAATGGCAGAAAGGCGCCCTTCTCGTCTTTGTAGAGGCCCGGCGCTACAAACGCATAGACCTGCCAAGCCATGATCGGGAATGATACGAAGAGACCCGCAAATAGCGCGATCTTGAGCTTGACGAAGAAGAATTCGAGCGGCGCCGTATAAATCAGGCGCGGGTCTTCAGTGACACCATGGGTTTTGAACGCCTCAATAAACGGTTCAACAAGAATATTGAAGATCGGCCCCGCGATGAAGAAACATCCGATCGCGCACACCATAAACGCGATCAACGCTTTCATCAGCCGCGAGCGGAGCTCATTTAGGTGCTCGAGCAGCGGCGCGCGGGACGCTTCGATCTCATTGTCGATCAAATCAGGGCGCTGATCGACCGGTAGGTCCTGGCTCATGACACCGCCTTATCTTCTGGATCATTTGCCGGCGATGTTTCTGGTTTAGGCTGGGGCTGAGCCGGTGCTTCAGGCTCTGCCGCGAGGGGTTTGGCCATGTCCTCTTTCAGCTTCGCCTCTTCGCGCAGGACAGTTTGATTGATATCTTTCTCAACTTCTTTGAGTTCATCAACGGCTTGCGTCACCGCATTGTCGCGTTTCAAGTCTTCGATCTCTTTGCGCAGGTCATCGAGTTCGGCCTGGCGTGCGATATCATCAAACGCGGCGCGGAACTCATTCGCCATCGACCGGCCTTTCGCCACGAACTGGCCGAGTTTCCGCATTGTCAGCGATAGGTCTTTTGGCCCGAGAATCACCAATGCGATGACAACGAGGAACAAAAGTTCGCTAAATCCGAATTGCGGCAGCATGGTCAGGCGCCTTCCGCGCTCATCGAACGACGTTTAGTCGGCCGACTTCGCTTTTTCCTTCTCAGGCGTGATATTCACCATATCGTCGCCTTCGACAGCTTTTGCGTCTTCGTCTTCCTCACGCAGTCCCTTGCGGAAGCTGGTAATCCCTTTGGCCATGTCACCCATGATCGAAGAGATCCGTCCACGTCCACCAAAGATCAAAAGCGCGACAACGGCCACGAGCAAAAGCTGCATCCAACTTGGAGCCATGATTTCTCTCCTAATACTCGTTTCGAGATAACGCGGCACACCGCGAGTTACAATGGCGTGACCGAGGTTTCATAAGCGAAAATGACTAATGAATCTCTTCTTCCGGTCCCATGAAATCCGTGACGAAGTCAGAGTTTTCTTCAGGATCTGCCTCAGAAACAAGCTCTTCTGGGTCATTATGCATGCTTGAGCCATCTGAATAGAACCCATCCGGGATAACATCAGAGAGCAAACCTTCGGCTTCCAACTCCGCACGCCCGGGCAGCACATCGAGGCTTTCCAGGCCAAAATGTTCAAGGAACTTATCAGTTGTCCCTAGCGTCACCGGGCGGCCCGGCGTCTTACGGCGGCCTTTGATTTTGACCCAACCAGCTTCCATCAAAACATCAATCGTGCCTTTTGAGACCGCAACACCGCGCACCGCTTCGATTTCGGCGCGAGTGACCGGCTGGCCATAAGCGATGATGGCAAGCGTCTCGAGGGCCGCTTGAGAGAGGGACTTCTGCTCATGGCGTTCTTCGACGAACAAATAGTTCAGATCGTCCGCCGTCTGGAACCGCCACTTTCCGCCGACTTCGATCAGGTTCACGCCGCGCTCAGCGTAAGTCGCTTTCAGCGTCATCAGAACTGCGGGCACATCGACCCCTTGCGGCAAGACTTCAGCAATTGCCGAGGCTTCGAGCGGTTGCCCGGCTGCAAAAAGGATCGCTTCTGCACGGCGAACCGCTTCGGCCATGGCGTCGTCTTCGACCTCGTAAAGGGTCTCTGCAGAGCGCTTATAGGCAAATGATAGTTGTTGGACCGCCCGGCGGATATCTTCCGGGGCGTCCTCGATCGGAATTGAGCTATCGACCTTGGTCATGGTGCAATCCCCTCTTGCTGGTGAGTGTTTGCGCGCAAATAGAGCGGGCCAAAATGCTCGTCCTGTCGGACATCCACATCGCCATCGCGCGTAAGTTCTAAAGTTGCTGAGAAGACGCTCGCGGTCACGGATCGTGTTGGTACATCTTCATCGACATCGGTCATTTGCCGACGGATATCATCCAAGCTCGCCCATTCTTTAAGTTTCGGGCTGAGGCTGCGCAAATTATCCCGGGCGCTTTCCAATGGCAGTACGTATTGATTCTCAAACGTATGCGGCGCCTCTTTCGCTTTGCGTTGCCGGATTGATCCGAACGATTGCATCAAATGGTAAAGCGTCGTGTTGTATTCAGTGGTTTTGACCACTTTCGGCTGTTCCGGCATACCGCGCAGGAAAACATCACGGCCAAGAATGCTGCTATCCATAAGCGCTTCGCCAGCCTCGCGCATCGCATCGAGGCGCCTCAACCGGAAAGCTAGTTTGCGTGCATCATCTTCTGCTGACGCCTCTTCTTCGCTGTCCTTTTTGGGTTTCGGCAAGAGTAGGCGCGACTTCAGGAAAGCGAGCCAGGCGGCCATCAGCAAATAGTCTGCGGCCAGATCGATACGCTTATCCTGCGCTTCTTGGATGAAGCCCAGATATTGGGTGGCAAGCTCTAGGATCGAGACATGCAGCAGATCTACTTTCTGCTTACGCGCCAGGTCTAGCAATAGATGGAGCGGCCCTTCATAGCCGGACACGTCAATCGAAAAAACCTCTTCGGCTTCGACATCTTCATCCAGCGTGACAAGATCGTTCGAAACGAGTTCCATATCCTACGCCCTCGCTTCCATTTGCGACATTAGATCGCCGAACCGCGCCCAGGCTTGTTCGGTGTCAAAAGCCTTTGGGGGGGTGGCAAAGGCGTCAGCAGCCTCGGCCCGGTCTCGCGCAACGTTATCAAGAGCGCCCGCGACGGTCGCGACCTCTTCCATCTCTTTGAGGATTGCTGCCGGGTCTTTCAAAAACCCAGAACAATGCAGCAGGACATCGCAACCAGCTGCCAAAGCTTTCGCGCCGCGATCAGTAAGGGTTCCCCCCAAAGCATCCATCCCCAAATCATCCGTCATTAAGAGTCCTTGAAATCCGATTCGCCCGCGAATGGTCTCAGAAATAACGGTCGGTGAGATGGTCGTGGGGGCCTCGGCATCAAAAGCTTCGAAGATCACGTGACATGTCATACCCATGGGCACTTGGTCGGCCAAAGCCTGAAAAATGGACATATCCTGCATTAATGCTGCTGCATCAGCATCTACAGATGGCAAGTCATAATGGGTGTCGAGCACCGACCGCCCCTGCCCTGGCATGTGTTTGATAACGCCCGCGACGCCTGCGGATTTGAGGCCTGTTACAGCCGCTTCTGTCAGTGCGGTCACCGCTTCGACAGAATACCCAAATGCGCGATCACCAATCGCATCATGCGTATTCGTTTGCCTAAGGTCTGCACAAGGGGCGCAATCGGCAAAGATACCGAGTTCATAAAGCTCATGCCCCATCAAGCGGTGCCCGAGTTCGCAGGCATCAACGGCGTCTTCTGGCGCATGCTCATAAAGGACGCCATAGGTCCCGGCCGCCGGGAATTTCGGCCATTCGGGGGCTTTCAGGCGCGCAACGCGGCCACCTTCTTGATCGATAAAAATCAGCGCATCCCGCCCGAGTGCGTCTTTGATTTCGGCAGTCAGCGTTTTGACTTGCGCTCGGTCCACGCAAGAACGCCCCATCAAAATCACGCCCCAAGGCTGAGCCTCACGCAAAAAGGCCCGTTCCTCTTCTAAGAGGACCGGGCCCGAAACGCTGGTGATGCAGGCGGATACGCTCATCCAATAGCCTTAGCGACGACCATACAGTCTTTACCAGTCGCTTTAACATCTGCGCAGAAGCCTTTTGCGGCGGCGCGATCAGCAAATGAGCCAATTCGTAGGCGATAGAAAACGCCTTTGGCTCCTAAATCTGCGCGTTGAATGTCAAGTTCGGCACCTTGATAGAGATCTGGTGCGGTGTTTTGCAAACGCTGCCAGGCGCTCTTCGCAGCGTCTTCCGATCGCAATGCGGAGAGTTGGACTTGGTAGGTTCCAGCCGCAACAAAGCGCGATACGGCAAGCTCACTGGGTCGCGCCTCTTGAATGGTTGCATCAACCGCTGGCTCAGTAACAGGCTTGGCCACTGAAATTTGAATCGACGCCTCCGGTTCGACTTGCGTTTGCGGGGCCTCAACCCCTTCCGCAAACGTTATTTTCGGTCCGTCATCGCTATCCTCCACAGGGGGTAGCTCGCTCGGCGCACCGGCCAGCGTGTCAGGTGAACGCCGACGAATATCAATTGGGTTGCGCGCAGCGGCCTTTTGCAGAGCTGGATCGCCTAAGCCATCCATGGAGTCATAATAGGCCTTGTCCTGCCCTGCGACTTCTACGCCGCCGCGCTCATCAGGTGAGCGTTTGAATTGTTGTGTGTCCGAAGCGATCACCGGCAAGCCGCCCTCAGTTGAGCGCACACCTTGGCGATAAGTGTTCCAAACGACGCCTGCGAAGATCAAAAGGACGCCAAGCGCGAGCACCAGAATCAGTGGCCCGCGGCCGGATTCGTCGTCGCGAATCTCAAACCCTCTATATTCGTCTTCATAGGGCCCGAAATCATAATCGGGTTCGCTTTTCGCACGGCTCATTTCTTTCCCCGCCATCTTCAGTTTCGTTAACAGCTAAGGTTGTTTTGTTAACGATGACTGAATCTTGGGGCCGAATTGAGGTGGGTTTAGAGCAATTTGGTAAACGCCTCTAAAGCATGCTTTCCATGCTGAAGAGACGACGATGCAGATCGATCGCATAATTGTCGGTCATCCCTGCCAAATAGTCGCAAACAAGGCGTGCACGGCGCACGGATGTCGCCTGTTCAGCGTCCCGGCGCCACAAATCCGGAAGGGTTTCTGGCTCTGCCATGAACAGGGCGAAAAGCTCGCTTAGGATGCGCTTGGCCTGGCTGCGCATGCGATTGACTTTGTAATGCTTGTACATGCGCTCATACAGGAAGGCGCGAAGCGCGCGCTGATCCCGCTCGAGGGTCTCCGAAAAGGCGACAAGCGGCTCTGGCAAGGCGCGAACATCGGCGGCGCTTTTCGGTTGATGTTTCTCAACCCGGCGGCGCGTCTCAGCGGTTAAGTCATTGATCCAATGCCCAATCAGGCGGCGCACACCTTCAAAAACGATCTTGCGATCATCTAGCACCGGGTAATCGGCTTTGACGGATCTGAAAATATCCCCAACCAGCGGCAGCTCTTCCAAGTCCGCAATCGTGAACAGGCCAGCGGCGATACCATCATCGATATCATGGTTGTTGTAGGCAATATCATCAGCCAGCGCCGCAACCTGAGCCTCGGGGCCAGCAAACTGATCCAGTTCAAGCTGTTCGAGCCAGGGAAAGTCACGGAAAGCCGCCGGCAGATCGGCGATCGTATTATCTGCCGTGATGAGCGGCCCATTGTGCTTCACGAGCCCCTCAAGCATTTCCCAGGTCAGATTCAAGCCGTGAAAGCTTGGATACCTATCCTCTAAACGCGTAACAACACGCAGGGTTTGGGCGTTGTGATCAAAGCCTTCAAACTCGGTCATGCACTCATCTAGCTGGTCTTCACCGGCATGCCCAAAGGGTGGATGACCAAGATCATGGGCAAGCGCCATAGCTTCAGCCAGGTCTTCATCCAGGCCGAGCGTGCGCGCCACAGAACGCGCAATCTGCGCGACTTCGAGGGAATGTGTTAGCCGCGTACGGTAATGATCGCCCTCATGCGCGACGAAAACCTGCGTTTTTTGCTTCAAACGCCGAAAAGCTGAGGCGTGGATAATCCGGTCGCGATCGCGCTGAAACGGCGTGCGCGTCGCAGAATCCGGCTCTTGAATGAACCGTCCCCGCGAGTCTTCCCAGCGGGTTGCATAAACTGCCCTCTTTTCAGGAATGTCTGTCGTCACTATCTTCTTGCTCATGAGCAATATTACCCTGTCTGAGTCGGCTGCGAAGCGCATTAAAGCGATTCTGGAGAAACAACCGGATAAGTCCTACTTAAGGGTTTCCGTCGAGGGCGGCGGCTGCTCTGGATTCTCATATAAGTTCGATTTGGACGACACGGCCAATAATGACGACCTCGTCGTCTCCCGCGACGGCGTCAGTGTTCTGATCGACGAGATGAGCATCGAGTTTATGACTGGCTCCGAGATTGATTTCTCAACCGAGCTGATCGGCGCAGCATTCAAGATCAACAATCCGAACGCCACTGCCGGCTGCGGCTGCGGGACGAGTTTTTCGATTTAGCGCGAAGACTTTATGTACCAGCAGCGTGGGTGCGAACTGCTTCTCCATCCATGAAAACGATACAGTCTCTCACACTCTTTCCGGATTGGTAGCAGTATAGCGGGCGATCCTCTTTTTGAGCATATGCGTAGGCTGGTTCATCCACATCATAGTAGTAGTCATCCTGCAACGCTTGTTCCAGCGGCGCGAAATTTGCCTCGCTGAAGTTCCTGGGGGCGACCAGAGCGCTTTTGAAGGCCGCTCGCACACAATTCTCGACTGGTTCGCATTCGTATGATGCCCATAGCGCCGGAAATCCATGCGAGTACAGAACCTCGTCTTCGGAGTTTGAAATCGTCACGGCGAGATAGGGTTCGTCACAGCCATTGCCGATGATCTGAACCGTGAGGCGGTCGTCTTCTTCAGCAGAAGAAAATCGAGTTGGCATACTCCCAACATAAGAACATGCTTCTGTTTGTATGGGCTCATCCTGAGATGTTTGAGCGTTGCTGCCGCCCACGAGAAAGGCGAAGCTCGCTGCAAGCATAAAGATTAGAGAGGTGATTCGCATTATGTGACCCTTTTCTAAGGGCGACATCTTACACGAAAAGCCAAGTCAGAACCACGTAAAGGTCAAGGCAGTTTTGTGATTCAAAAGCTCCAATCAGGAGGCCTTCGTCCGCAGCGTTACAATTTCTTCCGCGATGGTCGGGTGGACGGCGCAGGTTTCGTCAAACTGCTGCTTCGTAGCGCCCATCTTGATGGCGATCCCGAGCATTTGGATCATCTCACCCGCATCTGGCGAGACCACATGCGCGCCGACGACAACTTGGTCTTCCTGGCGCACGATGAGTTTCATGAACACGCGCTCGGACTTGCCGTTCAGCATAGTCTTCATCGGACGGAACTTGGTTTTGTAGACATCGACCGCGCCGAATTTCTTGCGCGCTTCGTGCTCGGCGAGGCCCACTGTGCCGACCTCAGGCTGCGTGAAGACTGCCGTGGCGATTTTGTCATGATCAAACGTGCGCGGATTGCCGCCAAACTCTGTATCGGCAAAGGCGTGCCCTTCGCGGATCGCAACCGGCGTCAGCTCGGCCCGGCGGGTTACGTCGCCGACAGCAAAAATATTTTCGACATTCGTGCGTGAATAGTCGTCGACAACGATCTCGTGCCGGTCCCCAATCGCGACGCCTGCAGCCTCAAGGCCGAGCCCATTGATGTGCGGACGGCGGCCGACGGCCATCATGATCACGTCCGCATCAAGCTCCATGTCATTGGTCAATTTGAGGTGCAGCGGGCGCTCCGCATCCTCGGTTTTTTCAATCGACTCAAAAACCGTATTCGTGATCACCCGCACACCGGCCTCTTTCAGACCTTCATGCACCTCGGTTCGGACATCCATATCAAATCCGTTCAATACCGTATCACCGCGATAGACGAGGCATGTCTCAACGCCGAGGCCTGCGAACACATGTGCGAATTCGCAAGCGATATAGCCTCCACCCGCAATCACCATATGCTTTGGCAACGCCTTTAGCTGAAAGACACCATCTGATGTGATGGTGTGCTCGACACCGGGTAGTTCTTCCGGGGAAGGTCGCCATGGCGATCCCCCAACCGCGATCAGGATTTTGTCAGCGGTGATCGTTTTTCCGCTGCTCACGAGCTTTAGAGTGTGCGCATCGACGAACTCAGCACGCTCTTCAAAAACATCAACGCCAGCATTCACCTGGCCGCTCATATAGAGACCAGACAAGCGATCTACTTCAGCATGCAGATTGGCCATGAAGCCTGGAAAATCGAACGAACCAACCGTCACATCCCAGCCAAACTTCTGGGCTTCTTTCAGCTTGTGGCCGTAATCACTGGCATAGACCATAAACTTCTTCGGCACACAGCCGCGGATCACGCAGGTCCCGCCCATGCGATACTCTTCTGCAAGCGCGACCTTGGCACCATGGCCCGCAGCAATCCGAGCTGCGCGAACACCGCCAGAGCCACCACCAATCACAAATAGATCATAGTCATATGAATGGTCGGCCATGGCTTAGTCCTTGTCAGGAAATGAGGAAATCGGAAGCGCCCTATGTGGGTGTGCGGGGCTAGTATTCAAATATAGTGGCGCCGTCATCCGCACCGATGATCACGGTGCGCGCCAGATTGATAAACAATCCGTGTTCGACAACACCGGGGATGTTTGACAGCAGAGCCGCCGCCAATGGTGCGTCTGGAATGGTGCCGCAAGAGCAGTCTAGAATGTAGTTTCCGCCATCGGTTACGATCGGCTTGTTGCCAGGCCCGGTACGAACTTTGATCATCGGCTTAAGCACGCCCGCTTTCTTTAGCGCGTCATAGGCTTTCTTTGCCGTGATTGTGTATCCGAATGGCGTGACTTCGACCGGCAGCGGGAACTGGCCGAGCATTTCTACTTTTTTCGAACTATCGGCGATCACGATCATCAAGTCGCTGGCATTGGCGATGATTTTCTCGCGCAGCAAAGCCGCGCCGCCGCCCTTAATCAGCTGCGCATGGTCGTCGACTTCATCGGCGCCGTCGACAGTGAGGTGTATGCGATCGACTTGCTCAACATCAACGAGCGGAACCCCGAGCGATTCGGCCAACCGGCGCGTTTGCTCGCTCGTCGGAACCCCTCGAACAACCAGGCCGTCGGCGATTTCTTCGGCCAGGTTTTCGACAAAATACTTGGCGGTCGATCCGGTACCGAGGCCAAGCGTCATGCCGTCTTCGACAAAGTCCATGGCTGCCTGCGCCGCGTTTTCCTTCTCCAGCTCACTCGCCATGCTCTGCCTCCATCAGCCTTTTTTCTTGGCTGCCTTTATCGCAGCCATTTTATCGCGGAAAGACGTCGCCCAGCCCGCCTTCTGCATCTGTCGCCCACGCGCAACGGCAAGTCCATTCGGTTCAACATCTTTGGTGATCACCGATCCAGAGCCCACGAAGGCGCCGTCTCCGATCGTGACGGGTGCCACCAAGGATGAATTAGAGCCGACAAACGCATTGGCACCGACTTTCGTTTGATACTTGAGGAAGCCATCATAATTACAGAAGATCGTGCCTGCCCCGATATTCGCGCCCGCGCCGACATCCCCGTCACCAAGATAGGCAAGGTGATTGGCTTTTGCGCCAGCGCCCATCCGCGTGTTTTTCACTTCGACGAAATTGCCGATCTTCGCGCCGGTTTCGAGCACCGCGCCGGGGCGCAAGCGCACATAGGGGCCAATCTCACAGCCGCCAGCAACGTCTGCGCCCTCCAAGTGCGAGAACGCCCGAACCTTGGCATCGGAGCGAACGACAACGCCTGGACCGAACACGACATTTGGCTCTAGCGTGACATCGCTTTCAATCTCAGTGTCATAGCTAAAGAAGACCGTTTCAGGCGCTGTCATCGTGACACCCGCGACCAAGAGGGTCTGGCGCATTTTCGTCTGGAATGCCGCTTCTGCTTCAGCCAGCTCGACGCGGGAGTTCACGCCCAGAACATCCGCCTCGTCACACGCCACCGCGCGGCACTTGCCACCAGCAGATCGGGCGAGCTCGACAATATCGGTCAGGTAGTACTCGCCTTTGGCGTTATCATTTGTGACTTCGTCTAACAGATCGAACATGGTGCCTGACTGCGCAGCCATAACGCCGGAATTACAAAACGAGACAGCGAGCTGTTCAGGCGTCGCCTCTCTCGCTTCAACAATTGCCTCTAAATCGCCCACTTGATCGAGGATCAACCGGCCATAGGCGCCCGGCTCCTTTGCTTCGAAGCCAAGAACGCCAACCGATGCGCCCTGTTTCAGCTCCTCGAACAGCGCCTCAATCGCCGACAATGGGATCAACGGCGTGTCGCCATAGAGGACGACCAAGTCTCCATCGAAGTCTTGCAAAGCATCCTTCGCCGACAGCACAGCGTGACCTGTCCCCAGCGGCGGATCCTGAATGGCGATTGCATCAGAGCCGAGGGTTTCGGTCACATGCTCTTGCACAGCGGTGCCTGCGGGCGAGCAAACCACAATAACACGCTCACAGCCTGCAGCTTTCGCCAAGGCCACCGACCAGTCGACCATCGCGCGGCCACCAACGGGATGCAAAACCTTAGGAAGCGACGATCGCATCCGCGTTCCCTGCCCTGCCGCCAGGATCACAGCCGCACGTTTCGTCATGTCAAAATTCCCTCGCGAATTTTCTGCGTCTGCCCTAGAGCAAGATCTGAGTCGATGCGAGCCCTATTGTAACAAGGGCGCACAAGAAGCCGTCACGATCAAAACAGGATGGACATATGGCGTATGATTTCACCGGATGGACCATGGTCTTTGATCTGGACGGAACTTTGGTCGAAACCGCGCCAGATTTGCACGCCGCACTCAATCACACGCTGGCGAAGAAAAAGCTGCCTCCCGTTTCGATCGACAGCATTCGAATGATGATTGGAGACGGCGCCAAAGCGCTGATTCGCAAAGGTCTGGCGCAAAACCAAGCTACAATTGACGAAGAAGAGATTGATCAAGATTTGTGGCCAGTATTCCTCGATCACTATCTTGAGAATATCACGCGCTTAAGCGTCCCATTCGAGATGTGCGAAGAGACGCTCGCGAGCTTGCAGTCAGGCGGCGCGACCCTAACGGTGTGTACGAACAAAGCTCAACACTTGGCTGAGCAGGTCCTGAAAGGGCTTGATTTAGAAAAGTATTTTTCCGCGACCGTTGGCGGTGACGCACTCTCGATCAAGAAGCCTGATGGGCAACACATTCTCGAAACGGTGCACAAAGGTGGCGGTGATCCAACCCGCGCCATTATGATTGGCGATGCCTGGACAGACGAAAGGGCAGCCCGCGATGCGGCGCTGCCCTTTGTGTTCGTGTCATTCGGATATGGCTCTCTCTCTAACCAACCCTATGACCGCCTTCGATCAATCGATCATTGGCGAAACATGCAGCAAGCCCTCTCCGAGCTTGCTAGCCTGGATTAGTCTGGACGGTACTCGCTGCGAACTTCGTTCACGTTCACGAGCTTGCGGCGTGGCATACCATTGACCATGTTGCTGCGAACGTCTGTGCGTGCGCTGCGCATAGCAGGAACAAAGCCAGCATCGACGAGGTCGACTTCTACTTCGTATCCACGGTCTGCCCAATATTCGGCAATTTTGTCCTTAAGACGGCGTGCGCCGTCGTTGTTACACCAGTCTTTCATTAGTCTCACTCTCCACATCTTGGTCGCCTCAACAGCTTAAAAAGGGCGACTGCTAAAAAGATGTCCTTCACTGCACTTCAGGGCTTGTTGCCCCGTTTAAGAGCTCCCTAGATGCCTGTTACGAAACCGACATACAAGTGGTTTTTTAGGGCATCTTTATGGCACCTCAGGAAGATGAACAGCCATTCATAATGAACAACTGTTCATATGATAAATAGTTTACGTTCGGCAGTCATAAAAGTGTCGAAATGCCAATGTTTATCAGCTTGCATCTGGCTTTCGCGGATGTTCATAAAAGTTAACGGTAATCGGGTTTTCCCTTGCAAACTCAACTAATTTCGCACTTTTGCATAGCAGGCATACCTATTTGCATTAAAAAATCGTTGGATTTTTGACAGCGTTCGACAAGTGTTCCAGGTGTCTCAAGGCGACTCGCGGCCTAAGCACCCCTGAAACGGAATCCTACGCGAAGGAGAGGGATGGGTCCTTCAACCGCGCTCAAGCAACAAGAAACAGCGTCTTTTTGAAGATCGCGGCAGTCCGACGCTGGACCTACCACAAAATTAGATCACATAGGGACCTATGAGTTTCGACCTGAGAAAATTTCGCGACACGCTCGGACTATTCGTGACCGGCGTCACCGTCATCACCACGCGCGATGATGCTGGCAATCCCGTTGGGATCACCGCAAATTCGTTCAACTCCGTCTCACTAGACCCGCCCTTGGTACTTTGGTCAGTTGGACTGAATGCGCTCAGCGTGTCGGCATTCTCCAACGCTAAAGCATTCGCCGTGCACATTTTACGCGACGATCAAGCAGACTTGTCTCAGCGGTTCGCGAAATCTGGCGTGGATAAGTTCTCAGGCCTGTCGCTCGAAAGTGGTTTAAACGATTTGCCGATCCTACCGGACTGCGCGGCACGCTTAGAATGCCTCCCCTATGCGAAACATGAAGCAGGCGACCACATCCTGTTCATTGCAGAGGTTCAAAGGCTGGCATCCGACCCGAATGCTATGCCGCTCGTCTATCATGGTGGGCGCTATGCGGAACTGGCGGATAAGCCCGTCCCCACAGTATAAATAGAGTTAACGCAGCAACCGAAATTATCCCGCACACTTAGCGAAATATAAGATCTTCCGTGAGACACAGGGAGTGCGAGGTCAAAAGGCCCGTACTGCAGCGCCTTCGCTGCTTGATCATGGAGATTACATAATGAGCTTTCGTAAGCTGCTTTTGGCAGGCGCTACTCTTGTTGCGAGTGCGGCTGCTGTTACCCCTGCAAACGCGTCAATTATCGATCGCCCACACTTCAAAGTATTGGGTGTTGTAATTGTCTGGGCTGCTGAAGATGCCACCGGCGCCACTGCCATGGCGACCGACTTTATTATCGATAACGATGCGGGATCAGCCGACACCGACTTGATTGGCGGCACAGATGTCGATGGTCGTACTTTGGTAACGGGTGAATTGACGGCAACGCCTGATGCCTCTTCGACTGCTGGTCTTGGCTCGGTTCTGAGCATTGAAGAATCAGACGGCACGGTTCTCGCGACCGCAGATACTGACAACGCGACAAACTTCTCGCCGTTCGACGTAACAGACGCTTCGCTGACCAGCGATGGTTTGGAATATGAGTCGAGCTTCTACATCGCCTCAAACACAGTTTTCAACATCGTTGCCGAAGCAACTGAAGTTGAGCAAAGCGGCGACTTTCAATTGAGCGATATCGGCTACGATCTCGGTGTCACAGTGAGCGGGACCGACGGTACACTCACCTTCGGCGGTAATGCGCAAGACCCGAACGGCACGTTCCCAGCGGTTGCGAACCTCGCTGCCATGGGACCAAATACCAGCGTTTTTGAAGGCGTTGACCGTACAGCTGCAACAGCTGGCTCGATTGTCGATCAGTCTGTTCGCTTTGACGCAACCTACACACTCGGAAGCGGCGGTGCTTACGACCTGTCGCAAGGTGCCGGTGAGATCAAAGCTGAAGTTGTTTACACGGTTTTCGTGCCGTAAGCGACGACGCTTCCAACGATCTTTGATCTACAGCGCGCCCAGCCTGATCTTAGGCTGGGCGTTTCTGTATCATCGCCCTTTGCGATCCGGGCAATCCTCTATACAGACAGCCGCCATGAAGGCGATCTTTCGCAGCGCGATCGTGACCAGTCTACTGGGCTGGATCATATGGGCCTATATGGCGCTCTGCAATCGCACCATTCGTTGGTCCGTTGAAGGTGACGAAGACGCGCTCGAGGTTTGGCTCGGCTATCCAAACATCATCATCGCCGCTTGGCACTCGACAATCCTACTGTTGCCGTCGGGCTGGAGCCGCATCATTCAAAGATGGCCACAACAGAAAACCCGGTCTGCAATGTTGATCTCTTTGTCCAAAGACGGAGAGCCGGTCGCTAAGGCAATCAAGCATTTGGGGCTGGAGGCGGTTCGGGGTTCATCCACCCATAAACGCAAGAAGCGCGACAAGGGTGGCATGAAAGCGCTCGCGGAAGCGCTGCGAATTCTCAAAAATGGCGGCGGAATCTGCATCACACCAGATGGACCGCGCGGCCCGGCAGAGGTGGCTCAAAACGGCCCGATCATTATGGCGCAGCGCGCGGGTGCGCCGATTCTCCCCTATGCGATCGTTTCGTCCCCACGTCATCGGCTCAAAACCTGGGATGGGTTTCGCATCCCCTACCCGTTCACACGCGGCGCCCTTGTGTTTGGCGAAGCCGTGATCCCGAACCCGGGCGACGATCGTGAAGCCCTGCGGCTGCTCCTCGAAGAGAACTTGCGCGCCGCAATGGAGCGCGCTGAAGCCATCGCGCAAAAAAAAGGCCGCTCTTAAAGAACGGCCAAGGTCAAGCAAGAAGGACGTCTCCAGGTATTCCGCAAGGAGCGGTCTCCCTGGCGACAAATATGTTTTAGCTGAACCAAGATGAACGCAGACGGAGCGTCATCTCATTTTCTGTTCATATTCGAGCGGCCAAATCGCCCTTTTCTGAACAGCTATTCAGCTGCGCGCGTAAAAATCGCCTCGAGCGACCGCAGATTCATGCCATTCTTCAGATAATTGGCGGGTGTCAGGTTCACTGCTTTGATCATTGCCCGTTCGATTCGCACGTTACCGTCTTCATCTGGCACCAAGTCGAAATCGATAATGTTGATACAACCAGTATCCTGCTCAAAGCCTGCACTGGCGCCAAGTGGCGCGCCGATCGCCCAGGCGAGGATCATACGGTTGACGACCTCATGCGCGACCAGCAGTGCAGATGCCCAGCCTGGCCGTGACAACAGGCCTTTTAACCCATCTTCAATGCGGTCCATGGCATCAGAGAATTTCTCGCCGCCTTCAAGGAAGGTCGCTCCAGGCTTGCCCGCCTGCTCAAATTGAAACGTCATCGTCGCCGCGAGATGCTCAGGTGATTTAAAGTCAATATACTGCCCCGAGCGCAGCTCTTGGAAACGCGGCTCAGCCTCTAATTGAGGCGTCTCAAGGTCATGCTGCGCCAAAACGATTTCGGCGGTTTCCTGTGTGCGCCGCAGCCCGGTATAGAAAGCGGCGTCGAGGTGCACGTCTGAAAGCGCGATGCCTGCGGCTTTCGCTTCAGTGCGCCCGTCTTCGGTCAGATAAGCAATGCTCGGGTCTTGAGCTGCCCGCACCTCAGGTGAGGTATAGTCCACAAAGCCGTGCCGCATCAGGTACAGGCGTCGACGCCCCGTCGTTCCAGGCAATGCACCCATGGCTTTCTCCGATCATCGCAAAAACAGAAAAACGGTGTTTAAGCGATTCCCCAGTCTTTGAGCACTTCTTCTTGATGCTCGCCGATCCCTGCCGGCTTACCTTGGATCGCTCCAGGCGTTTTAGAGAAGCGCGGCGCAGGCCCCGGCTGCACGACGCCATCGATGGTCTCGAACGTACCACGGTCAGTATTGTGCTTGTAGGATGGGGCTTCCGCCATTGAGAGAACCGGCGCGAAACAGATATCTGTGCCTTCCATGATCTCACACCACTCATCGCGCGATTTGGTTTTCATCACCGCAATCAGTTTTGCCTTTAAGTCCGGCCACTTAGAGCGATCCATTTGCGCTTGGAAGTCAGGATCGGTCAATCCAGCTTTCTCAACCAGAAGCGCATAGAATTGTGGTTCAATAGACCCGATCGAGACCCATTTTCCATCGGAGCATTCGTATGTGTCATAGAAATGCGCGCCGCCATCGAGCAGGTTCGCCTCACGCTCATCCGTCCAGATGCCCATGGCGCGCATGCCATAGAACATGGTCGCGAGTGAAGCTGCGCCATCTGACATCGCGCAATCAATCACCTGGCCATCACCACCATTTTTCACATTAATGATCGCCGCGAGCAGTCCCATCGCGAGGTACAGCGCGCCGCCGCCATAGTCGCCGATCAAATTAAGCGGCGGACGCGGACGGCCATCTTTGTCACCCATCGCATGTAAGGCGCCGGTGATCGCGATATAGTTCAGGTCGTGACCCGCAGAATGACTAAGCGCGCCATGCTGGCCCCAGCCGGTCATGCGCCCGTAGACGAGTTTCGGATTGCGCGCGAGCACGACATCCGGGCTAAGCCCGTTGCGCTCCATCACGCCAGGACGAAACCCTTCGATCAGTCCGTCAGCTTTTTCCAAGAGTTTCAGCGCGGTCTCGCGGTCGCCTTCATCCTTCAGGTTCAGCGCAACTGAGCGACGCCCTCGGCTCATAACATCGGTTGGGTTGCCGGGGCGTGCATTGCCTGCACGATCGATCCGCACCACGTCGGCGCCCATATCGCTCAGCAACATTCCGCAGAACGGTCCGGGTCCAATTCCTGCAAATTCGATGATTTTTACGCCTGAAAGCGGGCCTTGCGCCATTTCTCTCTCCCTAAGTGCGGGTTTCAACCTCTTTGATCAACCAGACCTTAAGACTCGAGCTGGCAAAGAAAAGCCTGACGTTACGTCGCTGCGGGACAGAAAGTATGTTGAATGATCAGAGCTTCGATGCTCCTGTGATATATATTGTATCAGAGAGTCCCCGCCTGGAGATGCTGCAAGCGCGCCTCCGGCAAAGCGGCACGCGACCGGTTCCGGTTCGCGGCAACTATTTGCCACCCGATTCTGCGCCAGCTCTTATCGATCTGTCGACTCGCGAGATCCCAATCGAACCTGGTGACACGCGACTAATCGTGACCCTGGGCCGCGCTGATCAATCCCTCGCTCATAGCGACATTCATCTGACGGACGTATCTGAACTCAGCACGCTCGCAGCGCGCATTTCGATCCGCCAACGCGAAAAACAACGCCGCCGCGAAATCGACCTTCGTAGCCAGACGCTGGCGGAGTTCGGCGTCGAACGTGCGAACTCAAGCGCACAAGCCGATGCCAGGCTGCTCTGGCTTGGCCATGATGCTCCATTCTTGAATGTGCTCCGAAAGAGCTTGAAGGAGAGCGACATCAATTTCGTCGCCGCGATCAGCTGTCTTACAGCAGAAGACTATCTTGAGAGCGGACGTTTTCGCGTTGTCGCACTGTGCCCGTCGCAACCCGATGACGAGGCGTGCAAGCTGCTGGCAACGGTCAAACAACTCCCGCTCGCTCAACCACCAAAAGTCCTGCTTCTCCTGCGACGGGAAGTCTCCGTTCGACTCAATGACGACCTGATCGGAAAAGCTGATCAAATTATCGATGTCGGCGCGGACTTAGAATCGGTCGCAGAACGGCTACGCATCGCTTGCATCGACCACACAGAGACTGCGAGTTCTGGGCGAGCGAGTCTATCGACACTCGCGCGCGACGCAACGAGCGGCCTAGCTTCACGTGCCTATCTCGACACGCATTTACAGGCCCAAATGGATCAAGCCGACCAATCGGCGACACCACTTTCTGTTATTTCGATAGACTTGAAGAGCGAAGATGATGTCCGGGCCGTAGCCCACAAGATTAATGCTCTGCTCCGCGACACAGATCTCGCGGCGCGTTTGGATATGAACCATATTTGCGTCACCCTGCCCGACACACCGTATCGCGGTGCGATCGTATTGGCACGGCGGATCGAACAGTCGATGGAGCGCACGGTGGCTTGGCGCGTCATTGAGAAACGCCAGTTTCATACGCTGACATCGCTACTAGGCGGCCTAACCGCGCGCTCGAGCTCCTCGCTGGAACGCCGCGCTTAAGCAGGAACGTTGGCGGTGGCTTGAAGCTCTTTGAGCAAGCCCTTCACGGCATTCATCCTTGGGGCCGCATCAGCAGGAACACCCATCACGACAAGCTTACTGTCGGGGCGAAGCTTCATCTTACCCGGGCGCGAGCGCACCAGCATCATCAGTTGAGCCGGGTCGACAGCCGTATCGTCACGAAACGAGATCACGACCCCTTTTGGTCCAGCATCTAACTTGGAAATCCCCAGCCCCTTACAAGCCACTTTCACAGCGGTGACGTTGAGCAATTGCTGCGTCTCGCTCGGAAGCGGGCCGAAGCGGTCAATCAACTCAGCGGCAAATGCCTCACGCTCCTGTTCAGTTCCAAGGTCTGCTAAGCGCCGATATAGGCCAAGGCGAACACCAAGGTCTTCGACATAGCCGTCAGGAATAAGCACTGACAGGCCAAGATTGATTTGCGGGGACCAATCATCCGCGACCTCTTCGTCAGTATTCGAGCCTGATTGAAGCGCCTTTACCGCGTCCTCGAGCATCTGCTGGTACAGCTCGACACCAACCTCTTTGACGTGGCCGGACTGCTGATCACCAAGTAGGTTACCACCGCCACGCATATCAAGATCATGACTCGCGAGCTGGAACCCGGCACCCAGGCTGTCGAGGGATTGCAGAACCCGCAAGCGCCGCTCCGCCGCAGGGGAGATTACGCGATCGGCTGGCGTTGTGAGATAGGCATAGGCTCGCAGCTTCGACCGCCCCACGCGTCCTCGCAATTGGTAGAGTTGCGCCAAGCCAAACCGATCTGACTTATGGATCACCAATGTGTTGGCGCGCGGAATGTCGAGCCCGCTCTCAACAATCGTCGTTGAAAGCAAGACATCATACTCGCCCTCATAAAATGCCGTCATCAGGTCTTCGAGCTCGCCGGATGGCATCTGGCCATGCGCGACACAGAATTTCACTTCCGGCACATTCGATTTGAGGAAGTTTTCCAAATAGTCCAGATCGGAGATTCGCGGCGCCACATAATAGCTTTGACCGCCGCGATATTTCTCACGCAACAGAGCTTCTCTAATCGTGACCGTATCGAATTCAGTGACATAGGTTCGCACAGCAAGGCGGTCGACTGGCGGGGTCGCAATGATTGAGAGATCGCGGATGCCTGTCAGCGCCATTTGCAGCGTTCGCGGGATAGGCGTCGCCGAAAGCGTCAGCACGTGCACGTCGGACTTCAGCTCTTTCAGGCGCTCTTTATGCTTCACGCCAAAGCGCTGTTCTTCGTCGACGATCAGGAGCCCAAGCCGCTTAAATTCGACATTCTTGGCTAGCAAGGCGTGCGTCCCGACTACCACATCGACGGTGCCATTCGTCATCCCGGCTTTGGTTTCACTCGCTTCTTTCGCACTGACAAAACGCGACAGGGGCCGAACATTGATCGGCCAGCCCGCGAAACGCTCTACAAATGTATTATAGTGCTGACGCGCGAGCAGCGTGGTCGGCGCGATGATCGCAACTTGTTGCCCCGCCATCGCCGCGACGAACGCTCCGCGAAGCGCGACCTCGGTCTTCCCAAAGCCCACGTCGCCGCAAACTAACCGGTCCATCGGTTTGCCAGAGGAGAGGTCGCCAAGTACGTCCTCGATTGCATTTAGCTGGTCATCAGTTTCTTCATATGGGAAGCGCGCGGCGAACTCTTCATAAAGGCCATCACCGGTCACGACCGTATCAGCTTTACGCATCTCCCGCGCAGCCGCGATCGCCATAAGCTCGGCGGCCATTTCCAGGATTTTCTTCTTGGCCCGCGCCTTACGCGTCTGCCAGCCAACACCGCCCAGGCCATCAATAGCGCTTTCGGCGTCTTCGCTACCATAGCGACTGATCAGATCGATATTCTCAACCGGTAGAAAGACCTTATCACCTTTGGCATAGCCAAGTTCGAGACAGTCATGCGCCGCGCCAGCAAGATCGAGTGTCTTCAATCCGACATAGCGTCCAACGCCATGGTCCACATGAACGACGAGATCACCGGGGTTAAGGCTTGCGGACTCGGCGATAAAGTTCGCAGCTTTCCGTTTACGTCTCGGTGCAGCCAGTCGATCGCCGAGTATGTCAGGCTCCCCGATGATCACGAGATCATCAGTCTCGAAGCCGGACTCTAAAGGCAATTCGCAGATCGCGAGCTCTGCTTTTTGAGCGGCCTCTAGAGAGTAAACGCGCGTTGCATTTGGCAGGCCATGGTCTTCCAAAACGCCCTCAAGCCGGCTCGCTGAACCGTCCGTCCAGGCGCCAAAGACGACCGTTTTACCAGCGTCATGGATGGCTTTGGCATGAGCGGCGGCGACCTCGAAGATATTGATATCGGGCTGGGCGCGCTCTGGCGCGAAGTCGCGCCCTTGGGCACCGCCAAGATCGATCCCGCCTTCGCCCTGCCCGGCATGAAACCGGGCAACGCCGCTGCTCTGCAAAGCGGCAGAGAGTTGCCCGTCAGTGAGATAGAGATGCTGCGGCGGTAGAACCCGCGCCTGGCGATCTTCGCCCGCCGCTTCGAGGCGTGCCTCATAATAGTCTTTCGCCTGGGACAGGCGCTCACTCGCCGCTTCAGCTGAAAGGGCACCCAATCCGATCAGCGCATTCGAGCCGACATAGTCGAAAATCGTATCGAGATGACTGTGGAAAAGCGGCAGCCATCCTTCGATGCCGCCGCGCCGGATTTCAGCCCGCGCGGCTTCATACATCGGATCACCCACCGGCGAGCCAAGTTCTGCCAAGTAACGTTCGCGGAACAGGCTGAGCGTTTGCTCATTGAATAAAATCTCTGAGACCGGCGCCAAAGCGACACGGTTCAAGGTTCGAGTCGATAGTTGGGTCTCAGGATCGAAGGCCTTGATCGTCTCAATCTCATCACCGAAAAGATCGAGACGAACCGGCTCCTCTCCCGTCGGCGGATAGATATCGACCTTGCCGCCGCGGATCGAATACTCACCCTTCTCCGACACCGAGGCGACGCGCACATAACCGTTTACTGATAGGTATGAGGAGAGCTCGTCCTGTTGAATGCGACCGCCGGTGTAAACTGACAGTGAGCTAGCCCGCATCGTCTCCAGCGGCGGGACGCGTTGGACCAAAGAACTGGCGGTTGTCACAACCAGGCAAGGTTCGGCATTCGCGGCACGCTGGGACAGCCGGGCCAACGCCGCGCATCGGGCGGCTGCGACTGCAGGTGACGGACTCACCCGGTCGTAGGGCAGAACATCCCAACCTGGCAGGCGGATCAGCTCCAGGCTCGGGCGGAAAAACTCTGCGAGCTTGAGCGCCGTCGCCGCCTGCTTATCGTCGCGGGCGACATACAGAGCTGCACTACCCCGCGCTTCCAAAGCTTCGATCAAGCGGAGAACATCGACACCAAAAGGCGCGCCATGAACGGCCGCAGGGCTGCTTAGATTGGAAAGCATGGAAACCGGGTTCATGGGAGACAGGACCAAATCTGTGGTTAATCGTGCGCGCGAGAAGGGCGCTACATAGCGTATCGCGCGAGAAAGGCCAGCAATCGGTTTTCTCGGCTGCACCCTGCCCGTTTTGAGCTGTGGATAAGTGACAGCTATTCGGGGGGTTTCTGTTTCCGGGGACTGCCGCCAATTGTGATTTAGGGTTAATGAGGGCCAATGAGCAACGCTGTCGCCTCCCTACCAAGCCCGGACGATCCAGCCCCGGAACTGCCACATAATTTGTCGGCGGAAGCCGCCGTCATTGGGTCTATCCTGTATGACAATAACGCATTTCAGCGTGTCTCTGATATTCTGCGCCCAATCGATTTCTACGCGCCCGCGCACCAGGAAATTTTTGAAGCCTGCATGATGCTCATCCAAAATGGACGCGTCGCAGACGGCGTGACCCTCCGCGAGCAATTCGAAAAAGATGAGCGGCTGACGCAAATTGGCGGCGCTCAATACCTTGCCGACTTGCTCGATAGCGCTGCATTTGGGCCGGAGGTTCAAGACTATGCGCGGATCATTCGTGATCTCGCGATGCGCCGCGAACTGATCAATATTGGCGCCGGGGTCCAATCCCGCGCACAACATCATGACCGCGACTCTGATGGCACCCAGCAGATTGAATTGGCCGAGCGCGAACTGTTTGCCCTCGCCGAACGTGGCTCCACCGGGCGCGGGTTCTCGACATTTTCTGAAGCACTGACTGAGTCGCTGCAAATGGCTGAAGCCGCGTTCAAGCGCGAGGGTAAGATTGCAGGCATCGCCACACGGCTTGATGATCTCGACCATAAGATGGGCGGCTTGCATAAGTCCGACCTGATCATTCTCGCGGGACGCCCTTCGATGGGGAAAACGTCGCTGGTGACGAATATCGCCTACAATGTTGCCGCTGATTATCGCGGAGAGAAGCAGGAAGATGGCTCTACAAAGACTATAGGTGGCGGCAAGGTGGCCTTCTTCTCACTGGAAATGTCGTCCGAACAGCTCGCAACCCGGATTGTGGCTGAACGGACCAGCATCAATGCGCACAAGATTCGCCAAGGCGATCTCGACAAGCACGATTTTGAAACGCTCCGCGAAGCGACCGAGGAGCTTCAAAACCTGCCCCTCTATATCGACGATCAAGGCGGCATTTCGGTGAGCCAGTTGGCCGCCCGCGCGCGGCGGCTGCAGCGCGCGCAAGGCGTTGACTTGATCATTATCGACTATTTACAGCTCCTGACCGGGACCTCTGGCAAATCAGACGTGAACCGGGTGCAAGAAATCACTCAGATCACCACAACACTGAAAGCCCTCGCGAAAGAGCTGAACGTTCCAGTCATCGCGCTTTCACAGCTCTCCAGGCAAGTTGAGCAGCGTGATGATAAACGCCCACAACTCTCGGACCTTCGTGAATCGGGATCGATCGAACAAGATGCCGACGTGGTTATGTTTGTGTATCGAGAAAGTTACTACCTTGAACGGACAGAGCCCCAAGCCGATGGAGGTGACCCGGCCGCCGCAGATAAATGGGCGTCCTGGCGCCAGCGCATGGACGAGGTTTATGGCACAGCGGAAGTCATCCTGGGCAAACAACGTCACGGCCCAATCGGGAAAGTCGTTCTGTCATTCGACGCGAATGTTACTCGTTTCGGCAATCTTGCGCGAGCGCCTCAAGAAGCATTCGACGAATAGGCCTTACATCCGCCGCAAAGCGTTGTAATCCGAGCCATTATGAGTCTGAGACCGCGCGCCCGTATCCATCTTTCAAACATCGCCGACAATTGGCGAACCCTTCGGGCAGTTCAGACAGAGGGCGTTACGGGAGCTGTCATCAAGGCGGATGCTTATGGGCACGGCCTTCGACAGGTGGCAGAAACGCTACACGATGCCGGATGCGACCATTTCTTTGTCGCCCACAGCTATGAAGCAGAACTCACGCGCGCAGCACTTGGCAGCCATCCGAACATTTACGTCCTGAACGGCCCCTCGCCAGACGAAGAAGCACTGTATCGTGAGAACGCTCTGATTCCGGTCGTGAATTCGAGCTTTCAGTACCGGACCATGGCCGATTGGCTGGTTGACGGCGTGAAGATGCCGCGTGGGTTTGCTTTGCATTTTGATACCGGCATGAACCGGCTCGGACTACCCGTCAGCGACGCCCAGGAACTCGCCGAAGCCAGCGAAGGCCAAGCGCCGATCCTGATCATGTCGCATCTCGCCTGCGCAGAAGATCGCGACGCGGGCATGAACGCTCATCAGGCCGCGATGCTCGAAACCGTCTCTGCTGCCTTTCCTGGCGTACCCCTAAGTCTTGCAAATTCAGGCGGCGTATGGCTTGGCGCTGATTATCATCACGCACTGTCCAGGCCGGGGATCGCGCTCTATGGCGGCGGCATTCCGCCAGAGGGTGCCACTCTCAAACCGGGAATGACACTCGAAGCGCCGATCCTACAGGTCAAACTCGTCGAGGCGGGCGAAACCGTTGGATACAATGCGACCTGGCGCGCAGAGCAGCAGACTTTGATTGCCACGCTTGCTATTGGGTATGGCGATGGATTCCCGCGCTCGGCCTCAAATAAGGGATTTGTCATGCTGGGTGGCAAGCGTCGCCCAATTCTGGGCCGGGTATCGATGGATTTGATTACAATTGACGTTACAAATGCTGCGGATCTTGCCAGACTCGGTGTTTATGCCCAATTGATCGGGCCTGACGCCGCCTTAGAAGAACAAGCCGCCCTCGCGGGCACGATTGGATACGAACTCACCACAGGACTAACGCCTCGTGTCAAACGCATCTACGAAACGTAAAGGCGGTTTTCCGAACCCGCTACAATGGCTCGGCGCCGCAACGCTCGGTATGCTGGGCGAAATTGGTCGCCTGTCGATCTTTACCGGCAAGACTATGGGCTCGGCCTTCACACCGCGCTGGTATCCGGCGCAAATAATTCGACAAATGATTGCGATCGGGTTCTACAGCCTGCCCGTGGTTGGTCTCTCGGCTGTCTTTATTGGCGCCGCACTGGCCTTGAACATCTACTCAGGCGGCAGCCGTTTTGGCGCCGAACAATTCGTTCCGAACATTGTTGTCCTCGGCATTACGCGAGAGCTTGGTGTGACCATCACAGGCTTGATGCTAGCAGGCCGTGTTTCCGCAGGGATCGCCGCTGAGATTGGCGCAATGCGCGTGACTGAGCAGATTGATGCGCTGAAAACGCTGAGCGCGAACCCGTTTCGATATCTCTACGCGCCGCGCTTCTTGGCTGGCATTCTAACCCTGCCCCTGCTTGTGCTGATCGCCGATATTATCGGCGTCATGGGCGGATGGGCGGTCAGCACGCTTGGGCTTGGTTTCGATTCGACCACCTATTTGCGCAACACGCTCGACTTCCTAACCTGGCAGGACGTAACGGTCGGCTTGATCAAGGCCATCGTGTTTGGCGCTGTGATCGCGATTATGGGCTGCTATCACGGTGATAAGTCTTCTGCAGGTGCGACCGGCGTCGGCCGGGCAGCGACCTTTGCGATGGTCGGCGCCGCAGTTTTGATCCTCGGCTTCAACTATCTGATCTCAACTCTATTGGTGGACTTTGGATCATGAGCACTGGCGCGCTTCTCGAACTTAAAGACGTTCACAAGTCATTCGGTCCGAAAAAGGTCCTGAAAGGCGTCAACTTAGACGTGGCGCCTGGTAAGTCGCTGGTCATTCTCGGCGGCTCTGGGTCGGGCAAATCGGTGATGCTTAAGAATGCGCTTGGCCTGATGACGCCTAACCAGGGGCAGATCATCTTCAACGGCGAAGATGTGACCCATGATCAAGGCAAGACCCGCGAAGCGATGCGCGCACGGATCGGCATGCTGTTCCAGTCAGGCGCCCTGTTCGACAGTTTGACGGTTTGGGAGAATATCGCCTTCCGACTGCTGAACTCTGACGGGATGAAGCGGAAAGACGCCAAAGAACGCGCGATCGACACGCTGAAACAGGTTCGCCTTGGTTCAGACGTGGCTGATCTCACGCCAGCCGAGATTTCAGGCGGCATGCAAAAACGTGTCGGCCTTGCGCGCGCGATTGTCTCCAAGCCGGATCTGATCTTCTTTGATGAGCCAACCACCGGCCTCGACCCAATCACCGCTGATGCGATCAATGACCTCATCGTCGAGCAAGCCAAAGCCCTGGGCGCGGCAACGATCTCGATCACGCATGATATGGCCAGCGCCCGCAAAATCGCGGATGAGATTGCGATGCTGTTCGAAGGTGTGATTATTTGGCGGGGCCCCGCGAGCCAAATCGATAATAGTGGCAATGACTATGTCGATCAGTTCGTACATGGCCGCGCGGAAGGGCCGATCCAGCCGTCTTTGTAGTCAGTTTTGGAGCGAGACCTAAGCCTTCGCGGCAGCAATGCGCGCCCGCGCAATCTCGTCAGCAACCTCGTTGGTCGGCCGCCCTGCTGCAATCGCGTCATCAAGCACCGTTCCAAGCGTCGTAATCAGCGTATCGAGCTTCTGATCGACCCAGTCGCGAGAATAAGAGCCCGAAATCTCTGCCGCGACATTGATGATCCCGCCGCCATTAATCACATAATCAGGCGCGTAGAGGATTCCGGCCTCGCGCACTTTCTCGCCCATGTCTGGTGTTTTCAGTTGATTATTTGCCCCGCCAGCAACCACTTTGACTTTGAGACGCTTCAGCGTGTCTTCGTTCAAAATCGCGCCGAGCGCATTTGGTGAGAAAATGTCTGCATCGACATCATAGATCTCGTCAGGCGCAACAATCTTGGCGCCCGTGCGCTTAGCAATATCGTCGAGCGCTTCTTGATCAATGTCTGTGATAACCAGATTTGCGCCTGCCTCGGCCAAGTGCTCACAGGTATAACCACCAACAGAGCCCACGCCCTGCACAGCAACCGTCTTCCCGTTCAAGTCATCTGTGCCAAACGCACGGAGTGCCGTTTGCTTGATCCCCTTGAACACCCCAAGCGCAGTGACTGGCGATGGATCGCCGCTTGCCGCTTTTCCTGTTGTGAGGCCAGCTGCGTAGCCCGTTTCTTGGGCTGCGGTCTCAATATCGGCGGTGTCGATGCCGACATCCTCAGCGGTCCAGTATCTGCCTTGCAGGCTTTCCACCGCGCGACCAAAGGCTCGGAACAAAGCTTCAGACTTATCAGTTTTGGAATTGCCCCAGATGACCGCCTTGCCGCCACCATGTGGGATCGACGCCATCGCGTTTTTATAGCTCATGCCTTGGCTCAGACGCAGCGCATCGGTGACCATATCGGCACTACTGGCATAGTCCCACATCCGCGTGCCACCCGATGATGGCCCGAGCGCCGTCGAATGAATGGCAATGATCGCGCGAAGCCCGCTTTTCTCATCAGAAAAGAAGTGAACACCTTCGTGATTATCGAAAGAAGGATTGTCGAACATCGGACCGCCCATCGCCATAGTTGCAGATAAAACCAAAGCGGCGGTGTAACGCCTCTTTGCGCGGGGTCAACAATCAGCTTGAACTCCGTCCTGGTACTTCACCAACTCTGCTCGGAAGTGGGGCAGCTGGATCTCTCAAAAAGGTCAGCACGTCCTCGAAAACAGTCTCAGCCTGCAAGTCACGCAGCAGCATGTGATAACCTTCTGGATAATATGCTGTGCGCACATGCGGCGGCAGGCGTTTTGCTGTTCGCCGAACGCCCTTTTCGGGGATGACAATGTCCCGTCCGCCATAGGTCAGCAACATCGGCACATCGCCCCGCAAGCTGGCCGCAGCTTTGTGCGCGTTCTCCATGACGCTAACGACTCCGTGTACTTGTTCGATTTTATTGACTTTTATGCCCAATGGGTCGGCCCAGAGTCTGCGAAGCATTTCTATATTGTCGCTCGGCTCGATTTTAACAAAGCGCGGCGGCCGCACCACCCAACCGGGACGCACGCGAACACTGGTCCAGAGCGCGACCCGCTGGATCGCAGGAATAGAACCCCAACCGCGGAGGCCTGGGCCGCTGAAGACGACCCGGTCAACGCCTTCCGGCGGACGGTCTGACCCAAACGCGGTCATCGTCACGGCCCCGCCCATCGAGATCCCAACCACCGCGAGCGTCGTGTCGGGATATTGCGCACGCACCAACCCAATTGCGGTGCGCAAATCTTCGCGCATGGACTCCTCATCGGGCCACTCGCCGCGCCCATAGGACCGGCCAAAGCCGCGCTGATCATAAGCATAAGTCTTCACACCGCGCTCCGCCCAATACGGCGCCGCCATATGGAAAGCATTGGCATAGTCATTCATGCCATGCACACCGACGATTACGATTTCTGGATCGTCTGCGGTGTCCCAGACCGTGAGGCCAAGCTCAGCACCGTCATAGGTGATGAGCCGATCATTCTCTGGATCAAGCTGAGGCATAATCGGGGTCTCCGAGACCAAAGGTTTTAAAGTGGCCGGCGTGACGCAAGCGGCCAGCGTTCCAAACAGGCCCGCAATCAGGACAACAAGGACTGCACTCGTTTTCGCAATTCGGGCAAGAGTTCTGTTTCGAACCATGGGTTGCGCTTCAGCCATGCATTATTTCTCCAACTCGGATGAGGCGTAACGATGACGCCCTGCTCTAAAAAGCTTCGCCACTTTTGAACCGTCGCTGTCAAAGTCTTTTCAGTCTGGTCCCCGATATGCCACTTCTGTGCATAGCCGCCGATCAGGATCTTTAGCTCAATTTGAGGGAGCTTTTCAAATAGCGGGGTGTGCCAGGTTTTCGCGCAACGTTTCATTGGCGGAATGTCGCCGCCATTCTTGTCATAGCCAGGGAAACAAAACCCCATAGGCACAATCGCAACTTTCTCAGGATCATAAAACGTTGCCTCATCCACTTGAAGCCAATCGCGAAGGCGATCGCCTGAAGGATCAGTGAAGGGACGCCCTGATTCCATGGCCAGATTGCCCGGCGCCTGCCCCGCGACAAGAATTCTCGCGGTCTCAGAGACCTGCAAGATCGGCCGCGGGACGCGTTCCATGTCGGCTGCGCATAATTGACATGCCCTTATGTCGGCTACGAATTCATGGAGATCAGTGCTCATAAGTCTATGTCTTCATTCAACGAGTAGATTGGCAAGGAGTAAGGACATGAGCGCCCTGATCGAGCAAATCATAAAACCGCGAGAAAAGGATCTCGGAGACGGCTTCGTTGTGCGTCGCATTCTGCCATTTCATAGCCGAAAAATGGTTGGTCCCTTCATCTTCTTCGATCATTTCGGGCCGGTCGATTACGCGCCTGGCAAGGGCTTTGACGTCCGCCCACACCCGCATATCGGTCTGGCCACCGTGACCTTCCTCTATGAAGGCGCGATCCAGCATAAAGACACGCTGGGCAACGATCTCGTCATCCGTCCGGGTGCCGTGAACTGGATGACCGCCGGGCGCGGGATTTGTCATTCAGAGCGCACGCCAGACGAAGAACGCGCGGCTGGCCAATCCATGCATGGCATCCAAACCTGGGTTGCCCTGCCGAAAGAGTACGCAGAAACCGCTCCAGACTTTGTGCATCATCCTGCTGAAACCCTGCCTGAGTTCGATCTTGGTGGCGCTCATGCCCGCGTTTTAGCTGGCGATGCGTTCGGTCATTCTTCGCCCGTCGAGTTCCCATGGGGAATTTGGTATGTTGGCGCCGACGCCGACAATGGCGCGGAGTTTACGATCGGTGCAGATGAAGCCGAGGAACGCGCGCTCTATGTCGCGTTTGGCGAAGCTGTGATTGACGGCGAACTCGTGGAAGCGGGCCAAATGGCCGTGCTGAAACCAGGCATAGATGTCCCCGTCTCGGTCGCCATCGGAACGCGGTTCATGCTTGCAGGTGGGCAGCCCATGGATGGTCCGCGCAAGATCGAGTGGAACTTCGTCGCGACGGACAATGAACGTCTTGAACAGGCAAAAGCCGACTGGCGCGCATCAGCCGAGGGCGGCTGGACCGGGACGCCCTTCACGCTGCCAGAGGGCGAAGATGATTTTATCCCGCTTCCCGGAGATTAAAGGAAGCGCAGGCCCCTGCTTGTCGCTCTGTTCCGCCTATGTCACATCAAGCGCAAATAGAACGATTACAGGACCCTAAATATGATCCGCCCAATACTCGCGGCCTCATCGCTCGCTTTTATCGCTGGCTGCCAACCGGCATTAGACAATACAAGCTCGGTCGCTCCAAAACCCGAGCCACAAGCCCCAATCGTAGCCGACCTGCCAATGCCGCTCGCATCGGACACAACCGCCGACATCAATGCGGAGGATCTGCACCAACGTATTCGGATTTTGGCTGATGATGCATTTGAAGGACGCGGACCAGCGGCTGAAAAAGGCGAACTGTCTGCGGACTGGATTGCAGGAGAGCTTGCCCGCGTCGGCGCGGAGCCTGCTGGCGAAGACGGAACATGGTTTCAAACTGTCGGCATGGTCGAGCAAAGCCTCGACGAAAACGCTTCGCGCCTAACTTTCTCGGGCGGCGCTTCAGAAGACGTAATCGCTGCGGAATTGCGCGAGGACGCTGTGCTTTGGACCAAAAAACAGGATCGTAGCGAAGCAACCTGGACAGATTCCGAACTCGTCTTTGTCGGCTACGGCGTTGTCGCGCCTGAATATGGCTGGGATGATTATGAAGGCCTCGACGTCACAGGGAAAACCGTCGTCATGCTGGTCAACGACCCGGGCTATGCGCGCGAAGATGAGCTCTTCAAAGGCAATGCCATGACCTATTATGGCCGCTGGACCTACAAGTTTGAGGAAGCAGGCCGCCAAGGCGCCACTGGCGCGATCGTCATTCATGAAACGGAACCCGCGTCCTACGGATGGGAAGTGGTTGCGAACTCTTGGTCGGGTGCCCAGGCCGATTTGGTCCGCGCCGATGGCGGGGCTAATCGGACATTGTTTGAGTCCTGGATCAGCACCGAAATGGCGGACACCCTATTCGACCAAGCGGGACTTGATTTTGAGGCAATGAAAGAAGCGGCAAAAACGCAAGGCTTCACACCCGTCGACATGGGTAACCTGACGACGAGCGGCGCTTATGTCCAATCGGTGACGACGACTGAGTCGCGCAATGTGATTGGTATCCTGCCAGGGACCAAAACCCCAGATGAGTACATGCTCTTCACCGCGCATTGGGACCATCTCGGCAAGAAGCCGGAAGAGCGCGAAGGCGAGCCAACGCAGGACTTCTACCGCGATGATATTTTTAACGGCGCGGTTGATAATGCAACGGGGACTGCCGCCCTGATCGAAATCGCCGAAGCCCTGGTCACCGAGGAACGTGATCGCTCAGCTCTGTTCGTGATCGTGACACTGGAAGAGTCAGGCCTCTTGGGCTCAGCATTCTACGCCGAAAATCCAACCGTTCCGATGAATCAAATCGTAGCCGGGCTCAACATTGATGCGATGCAACCGATTGGGCGCACCAAAGATATGGTCGTTGTCGGCTATGGCGCGTCTGAGCTGGAAGATCTGTTGAAGGAGCATTTGGACGCAACCGACCGCGTCATCGTCCCAGATCCTAGCCCGCAAGCTGGCTATTTCTATCGCTCAGACCATGTCTCTTTCGCCAAAAAGGGCGTGCCCATGCTGTATGCCGATGGCGGCATTGATGCCCGCGATGGCGGCATTGCTGTTGGCCGCGCTTTTGCTGACACCTACCGGGCTCAACGTTATCATAAGCCCATGGATGAGTATGATGAGTCTTGGGACCTGACCGGCATGGAAGAAGATGTCGAAGCGCTTTACTCAGTCGGTCTTAAAATCATTCAATCCGATCTTTGGCCAACCTGGTATCCAGGCAACGAGTTTGAAGCGATCCGCAAAGCCTCCCTCGAAGAACGGGAAGACTAGACCTTGCTCTCCTATCAACACGGCTACCATGCAGGAAATCAAGCGGACGTCCTGAAGCACGCGATCCTGCATGCCGTCTTGATGGCGAAAGCTGAAGCGAACGATCCGCTGCTTTATGTCGAGACCCATGCCGCGCGCGGGTTCTACGACCTTGAGGGCGCGCAGTCGAAGAAGACAGCAGAGGCCGAGCGCGGCGTGCTCGCGATGCCGAAAGCCAAACAGGCGCCGAGCGCGTTGCAGCCATGGCTGCGACACGTTCAAAGCAAAGGGCCAGGCTCCTATCCCGGCTCACCCGCACTCGCCACGCAAGTGCTCGGCGATGCGGCGCGGATCGTCCTGTTTGAACTTCACCCAGCTGAACACAAAGCGCTATCTCAGGCGCTGCACAAAGATGAGCGCGTGCAAATCCGCAAGGAAGACGGTTATCGCGGCGCCCTCCGGCTGCAACCGCGCCGCGGCGAGCACATGCTGATCATGCTCGATCCGAGCTATGAGACGGATGCCGACATGGATGCTCTCGCCAATTGGGTTCCCCGCGCGATGCGCAAATGGCCGAAGGCTGAATTCTTGATTTGGCTGCCTTTGTTTGCGGATGGTCGCGAGGAAGAGTTTGGCGCCTTTCTTTCCTCTTTGGATGAGGGATTTGTCGCGGGCAGCCGCTGGGACCGTCAGTCCGAAGACCCGTCTGCTTTGGAAGGCTCGGCCATGATCGGGCTTCGCATTGGCGGAGCCGCAGCACGGAAATCATTCGCAATCTCTGCTGAACTCGACAAACTCTGGCGCACATAGCGCCTTAGACTTGCCTTCACGAATTGTGCTCGTACAGTTTGTAGCAGGTTTCATGGAGCATTTGGGTGAACCTGTTTTTCAGACGCCTCTGGGTCTATCTCCGCGCGCAACTGTCTTCCAAGGACGGAGGCTTCACTGATGTCTATAGCGTCGATTTTCGGGTTTGGTTGACGGATCAAGACGCGTTCCTTCACCTCACGAATAGTCGCTATCTGTCATTCAGCGATTTGGGACGCCTCAACCTGCTAGTCAGGAGTGGAATTTGGGCCGTGCTGAAACGGCAAGGCTGGGACATCGTCATTTGCAGTCAGACTCGGACCATCGCGCGGATGCTCAAATCACCACAGACATTCGAGATGGCTTGCCAAATTACAGGTTGGACTGACGAACACCTTGCGATTTGTCACCGCTTTAAGCGATCAGAAAGAGTCCATGCAGAGGTCAACACGCTCGTGCAAATCCAAACGCGTGCAGGTCTCGTGATTCCAGTCGCAGAACTGCTGGAGCAACTGCGCGTTTCCGCTCCCTCCCCACAGCTCACCGCTGTCTTCTCCGACCTTGTGCAGCGAGCGAACAGCTCGGCGCCGGCACCTTAGCTGCCCCAGAACAACCAAAAAAAGAAATTCCTCTATTGCACTTTTTGATTGTTAATATACTTGTCTTTATGTTCTGAATATAAGAACTCAAGGCAAAATTAGCTATGAAAACAAGTAATCCCAACTGGACGTTTCATTTCGAGGTTCTCTCGCGCGCGCTGGAAGACCTAGAGTCGACCTGTACGGCAAGGCCTGGCAGCCCGGAATTCATGTTCCTGCGGGCCGAATCCGCTGCGATCTTTGCAGAGGCGCGCGAAGCTCTAGCAGCTCTTAAAAAACAAGTGCGAGCGCTCCATCAAGAAGACGACATGGTGGCGACTCCACCAACCGCTCACTAGGACCCGAGGTTAGGCTTGATTCTCAGCGCGGCTGTGTGATCAATGCAGCAAACGGGAGCGGACTATGAGCCAACAACATCAAATATCGAAATCTGACCTTCGCGACACGCAATGGACCGACATCGCACCGCCCCCCCTTTCAGATGGCGAGGCGAGACTATCGATCGACGCCTTTGCACTCACGGCTAACAACGTGACTTATGCCGCGTTCGGCGGCGCCCCGATGCATTACTGGAACTTCTTTCCTGGAACCTCTGACAATATGGGTCGCGTGCCCGTTTGGGGGTTCGCCACTGTCACTGAGTCTAAAGCAGAAGGCGTCCCAGTAGGCCAGCGGATGTATGGCTACTTTCCGATCTCAGAAACACTCACAGTTGCTCCGAAGCGCACGACAGAACGTGGCTTCTTCGATGGCGCCGCGCACCGCCAAGGGCTCGCCCCAATCTATAATTTCTACAGCTATATCGATACAGATCCTGCCTATGTTGAAGGCACCGAACCGGAGCAGATGCTGTTTCGACCTCTCTACCTTACCGGCTGGATGATTTGCGATAGCTTGATGGCTGGCGACCCGGCACCAGATGCTGCGGTCATCTCCAGCGCATCTTCCAAAACTGCCATTGCAGCCGCTCACAGCCTGCAGCGGCGCGGTGTCAGAACCATAGGCGTGACCTCGCCGCGCAACCTCGATTTCGTCACAGAGACTGGCCTTTACGATGAAGTTTTCGCTTATGATCAAATCTCGGACTACCAACCGAGCGGCAAGACTTCCTATGTCGACTTCGTCGGACGCCCTGAGTTTACAAAAGCTGTACATAACCAATGTGGGGAAACACTGATCCGCAGCCTGATCATTGGTGCCACCGATTGGGAAGACAAGCGTACGCCAATCGAAGACCTTTCAGGCCCCGCACCAGAGTTCTTTTTTGTACCGGACTATGCCGCTAATCGCGCAAAGCAACTCCCGGACGGAGAGCTCGACCGGCGAACGGGCTCAGACCTTGTTGAATTCTATCCTGTTTCCCGCAAGTTCGTGACGCCAAAACAGGTTACAGGCCTTGAGGCCATTGCCGAGGCTTGGCGCGATACGGTTGATGCAAACATCCCAGCCGATCAGGGCTTGGTATGTAAATTTTAGGCGGAGTGTCTAATTCAGGTCTGAGCGAACGATAAACTCAATCGCGCGTTGCAGACCTGCTTCGCTATCGGACGCATCGCGGTCCCCAAGAGCAGACTGCACACCATAGCCGCGGGCTGACAACTGCTCTGAGCGGGCGCCGTAAGCCATCAAATAGTCTTTGACCGCAGAGGCCCGCCTTTGCGACAGGTCGATGGCGAGCCCTTCTGGTGTTTCGGGAGGCGCATAGCCGGCAATCTCAATCGGAAACGCCTCGCATAAAAGGGCTACGCCTGTGGCAGCATCCAACAAGCGCGCGCTCGCATTTTCGATAATCGACTCTCCCGGAATAAAAGTCACATCAGCGGACTGCATAATGGCTGAATAGGTGGTCTCACAGGTCGAACGATTAGGGTTCTCTTTCAAGCCAATGAGCGCTGTCCCAACAGGGGCTTGATTGCCGCGAATGGAGATCGCGTCGACGACGATATTGACGATCTCGCCCGCGTTGAGATCCGACTCAATTACCCCACGCCCAGCGCGGTAGGCGCGTTCTTTAATGTCTCTGGTTGGGGCCGTTCCAATCAACGTGGCAACGCGTCCCGACATTTCGACGCGAAGCCACGAATAACCCTCGCTCGACAGTTCATCGGTCAATCTAATCGCGATCGCTGCGATAGGATCCCGAACATTCATCTCGTTAATGACACGTTGCACCAAAGGCCCTGCGACAGGGTCAGACTCAAATACAGACTTCGCCGCGATGTACGCATCCGAGCGCGTGTTCTCATCGAGGGCGAGGCCAGACACCGTCGCAACTTGACCATCCCAATCCAAAGCCACCCATGGATATCCCATCGCCGCCAAAGTCGCCCGAATGCGGCGGGCTGTTTCAGTCGGTCGCTCCCGCGCCTCAACTTGTGAAGACGTGATCGCGGTTAGGCGTCCATCGACCACCTGAAAATAGGCTCCATTCGGAATATCAACGCATTCAGTGGCAAGGACTTCTGACGTGTCCGCTGCGTTTTCGCAGGCAGCAGCACTCAACACCGCCATAGCGATGGGGATGGATATGCGCCCAATTCGCATGCTGTGCCCCCGGTATTAACGCAAAAACCGCCTATTTAGTTTGTTCTTTTAGGCAGTTTTGTCAAAGCGATTACTGCGGTCGGTACTGCTGACCGTCCTTAATCACCACCCGAATGGCTCTAAGCGCGGTGATGTCTTCGAGCGGATCACGGCGCAGGACGACCATGTCAGCGAACTTTCCAGCTTCGATTGTGCCGACCTGATCTGACATCTCCACATGCTCGGCTGCCACAATCGTCGCGGTTCGAATGGCCTCTTCTGGCGTGTAGCCAGCTTGCACCATCAAATCGAATTCTTGGCTATTGTCGCCATGTTTCGAAACGCCCGTATCGGTGCCGAAGGCCACATTCACCCCGCCGGCGCGCGCACGGCTCAACATGTCCAGCATAAGTGGACCGACAATTGCCGCCTTTTCCCTCGAAGGCGCTGGCAGCCAGGGTTGTTCGGTCCAGCCCGTCACGGTCACGCCCGCGAGGACTGTCGGCACCAAAGTACCGCCCGTTTCTTTGAACAGGTCAATCGTCTCATCATCGAGATAGGTGCCGTGCTCAATCGAGTGGACGCCATTACGGAGGGCCGCTTCAATTCCGCCTTTACCATGCGCGTGCGCCGTAACTTTGCGCCCCATCATCGCAGCCGTTTCAACAATCGCGGCGATCTCATCGTCAAAGAATTGTTGTTCGAGCCCCGCTTTGGTGTTGGACAGGACACCGCCTGTCGCCGTGATCTTGATCACATCAGCGCCAGAGCGAATGGTCTCGCGAACGGCGCGGCGGCAATCGTCAGCACCATTGCAAGCGTTTGGGCCGGTAAAGATCTTGGTCAGTGCGGGCGAGAAACCGTTGGCGTCACCATGCCCGCCGCTGGGTGTGATTGCTGAGCCCGATGCGCGAATGCGGGGGCCTGGGACTTTGCCCGCACGCACTGCGTCACGCAGAGAGAAGATCGCTTCATTGGCGCCGCCAACGTCTTGGACTGTGGTGAACCCGGCCAGCAGCGTTTTGTACGCATAGGACGCTCCATTCAGCGCTAAGTCCACTTCGGATTCGCTCAAGATCCGAACCCGCGAGGTTGGCGAGAACTCGTTGGTCAGATGCACATGGCTATCAATCAGGCCAGGTAGAACATAAGCGTCACGCAGATTGACCACACGAACCCCGTCGGGCTGCTCACGAAAACCGCGTTCAACGCTGACAATTTTTCCATTCTCAATCGTAACCGAGCGATTTCTTAGGTAACCGTCTCCGGGAACAGCCAAAAGGTGGCCTGCTTCGATGACGGTTTTGGTGTCCTGCGCTTGCGCGGTTCCAAATGCCGCCAGGGTGAGTGCGGCAATCGCGCCCAGCTTCAAAAGTGACTTCATGATGTTCTCCCAATATGCCGATTGTGGCGTCGAAACTGGGCTTCGGCAAGCCACACATGCTTGAACGCCTTGGATTTGACGAAGTTTTGAAGCATCTAAGAGACTTCAGAAAAGGGATCAGAATGCGTTCTTGGATTGTCGGTATCGTCGGAAGCCTAGCGATCGCGCTTGGAGCCAATGCTCAGAATGACATCTCCTACGATGCGCCCGACCCAGAAACCGATCGCCTGGTCGAGCGCTGCCTAGCATCGGACGGCGTCTCCATGCTCGAAGGCACGGATGTCATTTGCTACAATGCAGCGATCTTCCCCGAGCAATTCCTAAAACTCAACGGGCTTCCACCAGCCAGTCGCATCATCATCACCAGCCCCGGCGGCAATGTTGCGACAGCGCGTGGCATGAGTACGATTTTGGACAATCGAGGGGAGCCTGCCGTGATTGCCGGGCAATGCATGTCGGCCTGTGCTATGGTCATCCTACCGGGTTTGGACCAGGTCCATATCCACCATACCGCCCACATCGCGGTCCACGGCATCACCATGATGGATTTTCGAACTTGGTGGGGCTGGCAGAAAGAGGATGCAACGCCGCCGCCAATGGCCTTGATCGCAGCGCAGATGGGCTATGATTTCGGTTATGTCCTGCACAATAGCGGCATGAACCATATGCGCGACCACCTGAAGGGACAGGGTGTCGATGCCGCCTATATCCAAATAATAAGCGACAAGATGCTTGAGGCCGCCCTGGACTTTGATTGCCGCGTCGATCCGAAAGACTATTGGGGCATGCTCGACACAGCCCACTTGCAGACATTTCTCGGCGACCGGATTACCCGATTAGAAGCTTTCGCCCAGAACTGGGAAGACCCGAACAATCGCTGGTACAAAGACATAACCCAGCCGATTTCATCGGAGACCTATATTTTCAAACCGGATCTCGACGACGCCGATTGCGACTAGGCGTCGCTAAGCCAAAAGCTCTTTCGGATAAGCCTCATAAGAGTGCTTGAGAACGCCGTGATTGAGCAGCGTTTCGGCAATCTGCGTGGTGCCCGTCTCATCGAAAATCTGCGTCCGCGTCCAATAGTTTTCTGTCCGCCGCCCTTGTGAGAGGGCCACGATCTCGCGGCGGATGAGATAGGGCTCGCCGACAAAGATCGGCCCATTCACATAGCGAATTTCCAGATCCGCAAACAGGCCAATTGTCGGCCCTTTGACCGGGAATCCCGCCATACGATTTGAGTATTCCGCGAGCACGCTGATCATCTCTGTCGGGATAATCGCTTTGCCCCATGGCGAGGTCTCAGCATCATCATACCAGGCCGTGCGTTCTGTGATCTTTGCCAGCTTTTCAGTAAGAGAAAACGGATACAGCGCGCCCATATTTTGGTCCGCGGCCATGACAATTGGCTCATCCTGTTTTCCTGCCATCCCGACAGACAGATCTGAGAGAATAATCAATTCTCCGGCGGGACGAAGCTTCGCCATACGCGCCTCAAGCAAGGTTTCGCCATGGTCGGGACCGAGCGTTGCTGACGCTTCCAAAACCGGCGTTCCATCGACTTTCACCGCCCAGCACTCAGCGCGCGTGTCTGAGATTGGCTTTATGAAAGCCTGAACTTCCTCGCCTTCGACGACCATATTCTTATAGTGGCAAGAAATACAGCCGCGCTCGAACCAGTCTTTGCCCCACAAATTCACCAGCAGCGGATCGAATTGACTGAAATGCGTTGGGCCCTCAATCGGCCCAGCTTTGAAACCTAATCGCTCCGCTTCCGCATCATCATGAATGGATTTGTGCCCGCCATATTCTTGTTCGATCAGCATGTTCGCTGGCGCACGGAACGGGCCAGCAAAGACACCGTCTTGCTCGGTGATTGGCGTTTCGAAGCTCATCCTTCCATGCCCGCTTTCCGGGCGCAGTCCGCGGCAAATTCTGCGAGCGGCGCGACACGCGCCTCCATCGTCGCTGCCGATGCGTTTGAAGCTGTGCCATCGCGAACGCGGCCGACAATGCCCTGACAAATCGCGGCGAGGCGGAACGCATTATAGGCGAAATAGTAGTCGACTTCTGGTAGCCCATCCCGGCCTGTATGCTCGCAATAGAGCGCGGTATATTCTTCCATTGTCGGGATGCCATAGGCTTTCAGGTCTTCAATATCGACAAGCGCACCGCGAGCCGGATCAGAGCTTGGCATCACCCAATTCATCAAGTGATAAGTGAAGTCCGCGAGCGGATCACCGAGCGTACACAGCTCCCAATCGAGCACCGCAATGACTTTCGATTCCGTCGGATGCAGGATCATATTGTCGAGCCGATAATCGCCATGCACGATCGTCGTCATGTCGCCTGCCGGAATATTCTTCGGCAGCCAATCGATCAGCGCATCCATCTCTGGAATCTTCTTGGTCTCCGACGCGACATATTGCTTGGTCCAGCGATGGGTTTGACGCGCAATATAGTCAGCCTCTTTACCGAAGCCTTCGAGCCCAGCAGCCCGCCAGTCCACATTGTGGAGGTCGGCAAAAGTTTTGACTTTCGCCTCATAGATCGCACGACGCTCCGCTGGCTCCAGATCCGGCAACGTGCCATCCCAAAGAATTCGACCTTCGACGCAATCCATGATGTAGAAAATCGTACCAACGACGCTTTCATCCATGCACAGCCCATAAGGCCGCGCAACAGGAAACCCGAGCGGATAGAGCGCATCGATGACGCGAAACTCGCGGTCTACAGCGTGCGCAGATGGCAGTAGCTTGCCCGGCGGTTTGCGACGCATCACATACGTCTTGCCGCCTGCGAATAATTTATAAGTTGGGTTCGATTGTCCGCCCTTGAATTGCTTGACTGTCAGCGGGCCTTCAAACCCTTCGACATGCTCGGCCATCCAGGCTTCAAGATTGGCCTCGTTAAACTTATGTGTGTCGGCCACATCCTTTGTGCCGGTGAACATTTCCTGTGCATTGCCGCTATGTACCATGGCGCGCCTCCCAAGGATGATTGTGTTACTTGTGATCTGTTTAGCGAAGCAGCCGCGCGCGACAAGTCAGACGCAGGGTTAGGCCTGCGATCTCAAAGCTTCAATTGCGCTGATGGCGGCATCTGCTTTGCCCTCTGGGACGAAAATATGATCATGATGATAGGCCGCGACCGCGTTGCACGGAACTCCCGCTTCACTCAGCGCTGCCGCAACTCTCGCAAGAAACCCGACGGCTTGGAGATCAGAATAAACGCTAAGCTCGAGCCAGACCCAGCGATTGTCCTCCGGCGTTCCATCTTCAGCTGACGTGATCACCGTCAGTCCTTCGCTTTCTTGGAACAGCATGGCGATGTTGCGCACATCCCGCAGAGAGACCAGTTCGGCCCACGACGCCTCGTCTTTGTCGATCGTTTCGAACCGCCAGACACCGTCGCGCCGAATAACGCTGAGCGTTCCGAGCAACTTAGAAAGATCGGTTTCGGCCACTATTTCAGCGCCCGCCAGGCAATGTCTTTGCGATTAAAGCCTTGTGGCCAATCGACTTTACCTACGCCAGCATAAGCTCGCGAAACTGCTTCTTTTAGATCCGCCCCTACCGCCGTGACCCCGAGCACACGTCCGCCGACTGCGATCAGTTTGCCGTCACTATCCCGGTCGGTCCCCGCATGGAACACAGTGACGCCATCGACAGCGTTCGCATCGGCGACGCCCTCAATGATCGAGCCTTTGGGGTAAGACTCAGGATACCCTTCGGTTGCCATGACAACGCAGGCGCTTGGCTGAAAGGCGTTCACACCCATCATTTCGGCAATCTCGCGATGTGCGTGGACCAGTCCGCCAGTGGCGCAGGTCAGCAGCGCAGGAACGATATCGCCCGGAAGTCCAGCCATCAGGACCTGACATTCAGGATCCCCGAACCGGGCATTGAACTCAACGACTTTCGGGCCAGCGGCCGTAACCATGATCCCAACATAGAGCACGCCCTGATATGGCATATCATCGTCCGCCATGCCTGACAGCAGCGGCTCAACGATGAGAGTCTGCACCAGCTCCATCATGCGAGCGTCGACGACTGGCGCTGGCGCATAAGAGCCCATTCCACCAGTGTTCAAACCGGTATCGCCATCGCCAACGCGCTTATGATCCTGCGCAGGCGGCAGATAGATCGCGCCATCGCCGTCAGTGAGCACAAAGATCGACGCTTCTTCGCCCTCCATGAACTCTTCAATGACGATCTCGGTTGAGGCATCGCCGAACTTGCCGGTCATCATCGCTTCGACTTCGTTTTCGGCCTCTTCCAGCTCGTCACAAATGACCACGCCTTTGCCCGCCGCAAGACCATCCGCCTTGATCACATAAGGTGGCGACATGGTCTCAAGGAAATCCAGGGCCTCGGTAAGATCCGAAAATCGCCCATAAGCGGCTGTCGGAATATCAAACCGCTTCATCAGGTCTTTCGAGAACCCTTTCGAGCTCTCAAGCTGTGCGGCTTTCTCACTTGGCCCAAACACGTCGAAGCCGCGCGCTCGCAGCGCGTCTGAGAGGCCTGCTGCCAGCGGCGCTTCTGGCCCAATCACGATCAGATCCGGAGAGATCTGGAGCACTAATTCCTGCATCTTGTGCAAGTCGGTTGGATCGACCTCAAAGCACGGCCCGACCTGATCCATTCCAGGGTTACCAGGCGCACAGAATACTTCATCGACAATCTCTGACTGCGCGATCTTCCAAGCCAAGGCGTGTTCACGGCCGCCTGATCCGACAACAAGTATTTTCATGGCGCAGCCCATGCACCTTGTGCCTGACAAGATCAAGCCCTGGACGCGGAATGCGGGATGACGCGTTCAAAATGTGCCGCTAGGTAGAAAGCATGGCTGATTCACCCTCTTCCAATATGCCAGAGCTCTCCGTGAGCGAGCTCTCAATGGCGCTCAAGCGCACGATTGAAACAGCGTATGACCACGTGCGGGTGCGCGGCGAGCTTGGCCGGGTCACGATCGCGCGCTCCGGTCATATGTATGCTGACCTGAAGGACGATAAAGCCGTCCTCAACACGATCATGTGGAAAGGTCAGGTCTCCCGCCTTCCCTTCCGTCCGGAAGAGGGCTTGGAAGTCATCGCAACCGGGCGGCTATCGACCTATCCAGGCCGGTCCAACTATCAACTCATCGCAGACAGTCTGCGCCCGGCTGGCGTCGGCGCGCTGATGGCGCTGCTCGAAGAACGCAAAAAGAAACTCGCTGCTGAAGGCTTGTTTGACGAGCAGCATAAAAAGCGACTGCCATTTCTGCCTGCCACAGTTGGTGTGGTGACCTCGCCAACGGGCGCCGTCATTAGAGACATTCTCCACCGGATCAGAGACCGCTTCCCGGTGCGCGTGATCCTTTGGCCCGCTTTGGTGCAAGGCGATACGGCGGCGCCGCAAATCACGACAGCGATCCGCGGCTTCAACGCGATGACCGGCGCAGATCGCCCGGATGTTCTCATTGTAGGACGCGGCGGCGGATCAATCGAAGATCTCTGGCCCTTCAATGAAGAAGACGTGGTCCGCGCGGCATTCGAAAGTGAGATTCCACTCATCTCAGCCGTTGGGCACGAAACCGATACGACCCTGATCGACTATGTCTCGGATGCCCGCGCGCCAACGCCGACAGGGGCGGCGGAGATAGCTGTTCCGGTTCGATCAGAACTTCAGCTTCAACTCGATGATATTGGTCAGCGCTTGAAACGCGCGCTTGTCCGAAACATCAGGCGCGGCGCGGAACGCGTTCAAGCCACCCGCCTACCGCGCCCAGAGCGCCTCCTGGAAAGCAAACGCCAGCGGTTCGACACTATCAGCGACCGACTTCCGCGAGCACTGCAAACGCAAGTCGAACGTCGCCGCGCGCGCCTCGATGCGATCGGTGCCGGACTGGTCAGCCCAAAGCAGATTGTTCGCGAGAAACAAGGTAAACTCGAAACGCTCGCATCACGTCTCGGCGCAGGCCTCTCACAAGCCGCCGCGAAAAAGCGGATCGCCTTTGCTCGAAGCGCATCGCGTCTTAGGCCAGAACCTCTCGTTTCAGATGCTCGGCGAGCACGCAAAGCCCTGACCGACACAGCGCGCCGCGCACGCCCGGCACTCGACCGAATATTGACCGCGAAACGACAGGCTTTCGCGTCAGAAGAGAAACTCCTCGAAACACTCTCCTACCAGGCGACCCTCAAACGCGGCTATGCCATCGTTCGGGACACCAATGGGAAAGTCCTCCGAACCATAAGCCAAGTTGCTGATAAGCCCGAAATTGGGCTCACGCTGGCAGACGGACAAATCAATCTCAGTCCGACTGGACAAGCAACCAAAGCGCCCAAACCCAAAACCGCAAAACCTACCCCGAAAAAAGATGGATCCGACCAAGGTAGTCTCTTCTAGCAGGCAATTGCCCTCGCGGAGGCCCTACTCTCATCCCTCTGGCTTGCTATGGTTCCCAAAAGACAATTGTGAGGATGAGCCAAAATGGCCAAAACGATTTGGAATTTCGGTGACTTGCTCGACGATAATGGCGCGCATTTAGGCCCTGACAATCCAGCTATGATTCATGGCGACCGTGTCGTTTCTTGGCCAGAAATGACGGCCCGCTCCAACAATGTGGCTGGATGGTTGCTGGCTAATGGCGCAAGCATCGGCGACAAAATCGGCTTCTATATGCGCAATCAGCCGGAATATGTCGAAGGCCTTGCCGCCAGTTTCAAAGCGCGCCTGACCCATGTGAACGTCAACTATCGCTACCTGGATGACGAACTCGTCTACATTATCGACAACTCCGACAGCACGGTCGTACTCTACGATATTGAATTTCGCGACAACGTTGTTCGGGTCAAAGACAGGCTGCCCGAGGTCAAGATTTGGGTGGAAGTTGGCGGAGCAGACGCTACACCAGAATTTGCCGTCGCCTATGAAACACTCGCCGCCAGCGGAGACGGCGCGCCCCTCGACATCGAGCGCTCTCCCGATGATCTGATGTTCCTGTATACCGGCGGAACGACGGGCATGCCGAAAGGTGTGATGTGGTCTCACCAGATCTGGCGCGACGCGAACCTGGACGGCCTTCGCCGCATCTACGGCGCCGCTCCGGAAACCTGGGAGGAACACCGGGCCTTCGTCAATGAGGTTGGTCAACATGGCCGCCAGGTTCCCGCCTGCCCCTTAATGCACGGAACCGGGCTCTTCACAGCGCTCGGCGCCTTCCTAAACGGCGGCGCGATAGTCACGCTCGAAACAAGAGCCAAGTTTATCCCGGAAGAACTATGGGAAACGGTTGCCCGCAATGGCGTTACCGCGATGGCGATCGTCGGTGATGCGTTCGCGAAACCCATGCTGAAAGTGCTCGACGAGAATCCTGGAAAATATGATCTCTCCAGCGTCAATTCGATCACGTCGTCAGGCGTCATGTGGAGCATGGAGGTCAAACGGGGACTGATCAAGCACATCCCCCAAGTCGCGCTGATGGACAGTTTTGGAGCCTCGGAAGCGGTTGGGTTCGGCATGTCGGTCACGACGGCGGACGGTGTTGTCGAGACCGCCAAGTTTGAAATCGGCCAGCATTGCAAAGTCTTCTCCGAAGATGGCCGCGAGATTGAACCGGGGTCTGACGAGACAGGCCTCATTGCCCGGGGCGGTTCTGTGCCACTCGGCTATTACAAGGATGAAGAAAAGAGCGCGAAGACGTTCCAAACAATCAATGGCGTTCGCTACGCCATTCCTGGCGACTGGTGCAAAGTCGCGGCGGATGGGACACTGACCTTGTTGGGTCGAGGATCCAATTGCATCAACTCGGCTGGCGAGAAGATCTATCCGGAAGAAGTCGAAGAGGCGCTCAAAGAACATGACAGCGTCCGCGACGCCCTGGTCGTCGGCGTGCCTGACGATAAATGGGGCCAAGCGGTCACCGGAGTGGTCGAGCTCGCCGATGGCGCAAGGGCAGATGAGGACGAGCTGCGCGCTTTCGTCCGCACCAAACTTGCGGCGTATAAGGCTCCAAAACGAGTTCTCTTCGCCGACGATTTGAAACGCGCGCCCAACGGCAAAGCTGATTACAAACGCATTCGCAATATCGCGTATGAAGCCCTTGGCCTATCTGCGTCTTAGCGGTTTTGTCTGTTATTGATGAGGTCTTGGACGACTTCGGGTTCGGCGAGGGTTGAAGTGTCGCCGAGATTCTCGAACTGGTTTTCCGCGATCTTGCGTAAGATGCGGCGCATGATTTTGCCGGACCTTGTCTTTGGCAGACCGGTTGCGAACTGG